>Ga0187812_1000006_pt1 | contig 80467 bp, 61 predicted proteins | sample NC_S_2_FD_130582 | JGI IMG/M metagenome (GOLD analysis project Ga0187812, IMG submission 130582) | Wetland sediment microbial communities from Neuse River Estuary, North Carolina, USA - ASW-S_2 | ecosystem: Environmental > Aquatic > Freshwater > Wetlands > Sediment | place: USA: North Carolina...
GAAAGGTCCCTAGATGTTTTTGGAAGTCCCCAGTTTTATAATCGAACTCATTAAAAAGTTCAAACGCAAATTTCGTTTCTCTCTTTTTTATAATTTCGGCATGATAATAATTAACTTTTTCTTTCATCTTTTTAATGTATAAACTATCAGAGTCATTAAATTTATTAATATTTTCAGCAGAAGTAATTGAATCAAAAGTGTTAAAGGAAATATCCAAACCAGAATTAAAAATGATATATAATTGTTCTAAATCTTTATCATATAAATTATTTTTTATTATCCCCTCATATTTAGAAAATATATAAGGATAGCTATAAAAAATAATGTCTCCTTTTTCAATATAAGATAAAAGGTCATCACATATTTTATTTAATTCTTCTTGATTAGATAAACTTTGAAACCATTCAATTGATTTTAGCAATGAATTCTTTTTGTCTTCACCTAATTCACTTTCATCAAGTGTAAATAATTTATCTTCAGAATATCCATTGATTATAAAGCTATAGATAGACCTAAAGAAGTTATATATGCTTCTGTTAGACTTTATATAAGTTTTATAGAATATATAAGCCGCATTTTGTTGTTGGTATTGATCATTGCTCTGATCTATTATGGAAAATGAAATCCTATTATCTATATTGAAATTAAGTTTTTTATAGGCTTCTGAACTTGAAAAGTTTATTTTGCCCTCTTTAAATTCCTTAGTAATAACAACTGTAAAAAAAATGATGCTTTTTATAAGTCTGTTAAAGAAGTCTTTATTAAACTTTACGTACAAAAATTTAATTGTTATTAAAGTGCTACGTACAGTACGCAGATTTTCAATTTTAAATTCATTTAATAAGTTGATAAAAAATTCCTGATTGCAGATTATTATTTTTCTTAATTGTTCGTCATTTAGTAACTGTTTACATAAAGATTGAAATGTAACGATAAAATCTAACTCAAATTTAATCTCGCGATAAAACACTTTTTCCTTCTTTAGTAAGAATTTTTCACGATTTGTTTTATCTAAATCATTTTCACTTCCCATTACTATGATCTTGACAGGCTTGTTCTCAAGGAAATTTCTACTTATAAATCCTAATACTTCTTCAATTGATATTTTTTCGCTAATCCTTTCCATGTCATCAAAACATATAACCTTATTTTTAAAGTTTATAAAACTCATTATGTCGATCTTATTGAAATCTTTTAATTCTTTATCTTTCAAAAAGACAGCTATACTATTAATTATTCCAACTGTTATAGTTGAGAGTTTAGTTGAAATATTTTTTTTAACTTTATTTGGTAATCTTTGGATAAAAACATTGTAGGCTATTTGAGATATTATTTCAGAGGTTGATGAAATTCCGTTTAGTGAAATATATATTGGTTCATAATTTTCGCCATATGAATTTTTAATTTCTCTTATTAATTCTTCAACTGTATTAATCCAATAATAGGTTTTACCTACTCCCCATTTCCCATTAATAAATAGGGCTGAATCAATATCTTTATCAAATAAATAATTACGTATTATTTTATTTAACTTTTCTAGAAAAATTTCATCATTCAAAATCTTTACTTCCATGGCAATCAATTTATAAAGCTATTTCATATGTTAAATTTCTTTTGGTGAGGTTTAGTGCATATTTAATATGTAAAGAACACTTAATCAATAAATTATAAAACTTTCTGTAACTAATAGTTAATTGTACTTTGAAATTCTAGAATACGATTGACATAAAAACTAAAATATTATAGGAAAAATGTAAAGAATTTTCAAATTAAAAGCAGAAATAAATGTGTTAACAATATTTTTTCTTATAAGTCAACAGCCCGGTAATTTTTTAGGTCTTAGGAGATTACTTTAAGGTTTTGTTGTAACACCTCCGTCTTTGTCCCAATTCTGAAATTATGCTTATAGCATTCGTGATTCGATCCATTTCTTTGGTGAAAGGGAGAATCTGTTAAGTCCTGCTTGCATTTTAAAGGTAACGAATTCGTTACCTTTAAAATCCGGGTTGTTTAATTCTTCCCAAATTCCGATGAACTCTAATGTATTGCGATTTCTCATCCAACTATAAATCATTGTATCATCACCAAAACTTTTTACAAAATCGGTTAAAGATATATAGTCGGAGCTTTGGTGCTGGATGATAGTGATTTCAGAACCATTTACATATATGGTTTTATTCTTTGCCATGTTGTCTACACTCAATTTTCTTATTGTGGCGAAAATGCCATAATTACATCATCCAAAGCAGACACATACGACTCCTTTTCATACGAATTGTTGAGATATTTTTTTGACAGAATGGTTGATATAACTTTCCAATTATCACGCTACCAGCTTATCAATTAACTCATCTCTTTTCTTCCAGGGGAATTCATAAATGCCATATTCGCCGATTGCCTGGTAAACAATAAAATAAAATTTGTTCTTATAAATGGTTTTACCCGTTTCATTTTCCATGCAATCATTTTAATAATTTTGCTGTATAAACATTTATAACTTAATGAATTTTCAAATTAAAAGCAGAAATAAATTTGTTAACAATATTTTTTCTTATAATTCATCAGCCCGGTAATCTTTAGGTCTTAGGAAACTACTTTAAGGTTTTGTTGCAGCACCCTCCGTCTTTGTCCAATTAAAAATTTTGGATGCAGTAAGTTTATTTTCTTTAAGTTAATTAAAACAGACTAAAGTCTGTTTTACAATTTTGCTATCTTATATTTGTGTACGGAAAAAGTTTAAATTGAAAAGGGCATTAATATGAACATGAGCGCGGAATAGTTCATTAATCTTGAAAAGATTAGAGCGGTATTTACTGGGAGCACGTTACAGCAGTGGCGAAGAAGGGAAGATGAAAAGATAGCGGTTTTTTGGAATGAGGCTAAAGACAAGGAGGTATTAGTGATCTCTTTGTCCACGCCCTAAAGAGGCGCGGCTATTAGGTTAAGGAAGGATGTTTTCCTGATCAACAATTAAAAAGGGGATGGCGGCTTTCAGGTTAGCCTTGACAGATATTTCCATTCTTATGTACAAGCTTTCGGTTTCATTTAGAACGCCCAGATTCTCAAATATAAATATTAAGTTTTCGATGCTAGTAAAAGCAAGATAAATTTTATCAACCGGAAATTTAGTTTCTCCTGCTTTCAATTCATTTAACAATGTATTTTCGTCAGCAAGCTTTTCAAATGTTCTTGCTTCGTTTTTTATTTTGTTGTAGGAATCAAGAAAGAAACGGAAATTTTCTACTGAGAATAATGTTTGGAAAGATGTTTCTTTACAGAGTAACAAAGCCTGTCTAAAGCTGCTTGTCCCTTTTATAAAATTATTTCTAATTAAATCAAAATGCTCCGGAGCTAAATCTCCGAGGTCGGGCAGAGTAATAATTTCACCGTAAAAAATAGTATGCTTACCAGAATTGAAGGCATTGTCTTTGCAAGCGAAGTTATTAATATCAACGGCATCTGCCGCTTCAAAAGCGGTTTTGTCGAGAATCATAATATCTTCTTTCGGCAGGATAGCATGATTTACAATTTTAATATTCGCCCTGGCATTGGAATCGAGAAATGTAAGAATAAGCGGATGACGGTTTCCTTGATGATACTGGATTAAGTTATAATACTTGTCAAGTTTCGCGAGCAGTTTAAACCGATTAAAGACAATTTCTTGACACCGATCGACAAAACTTTTTCCTTCGGCAATAAGCAGCATAGCACTTTTATCTTTCTGCTTAAATAACAAAGTCCTTTTATAACAATTGATCATATCCTCTACCAGCTTAGAGCTTTCGGGATCTTCTTTGTTGATAGCTTTATACCACCTGTTTACCTGATTTGCCCGCTGCTTTTCGCCATAATTTTTAAATTCATTTTCCGCGTTAAGAAAGAAATAATTTTTCCCGGCAAATCCGGCTTTATCTGAAAGGAGCAATGCAGTTCTAAGGGCTAATATTTCGCCTTCTTCACTGATCTTTGAATTATCTGAGTTAAGAATATCAATGTACATATCAGTCTTAAGAAGCAGCCTTAAAGAGGTCCTGCGTGCCTCAGGCAAAGCTTAAAGATTTTTGATAAATTAATCATTCTTTACTTTTTAGCATAACAAATTTAATGCATGCTTAAAGAAGTTTTCGCTTCAACAATAGAAATTTAATTAATTGAAAAATCAACTCAAAAAAAAACTTAACAACATTAGCTTCATTTATCAAGTAATGAGTTGTAAATTGAAAAGGCAGGGAAGAATTGATTATTGATTTTCAACCGTCTTCTTCCAATTAAAAAGTTTTAATGCATGGCGGCTATTTCTTTTAAGTTAATTAAAACAGACTAAAGTCTGTTTTACAATTTTGCTATCTTATATTTGTGTACGGAAAAAGTTTAAATTGAAAAGAGTATTAATATGAACATGAGCGCGGAATCATTCGCTAACAGTGAAAAGATTAAAGCAATTATTACGGGCGCAACAGGCATGGTAGGCGAGGGCGTACTGCATGAATGCCTACAACATCCACTTGTGGAATCGGTTTTGGCAGTCAATAGGAAACCGTGCGGTGTTGTTCATCCAAAGCTTAAGGAAATTATCCATAATGATTTTTTTGATTTATCTTCAATAGAAAACCGGCTTGAAGGCTATAATGCATGTTTCTTTTGTCTCGGCGTTACATCTATAGGAAAGAATGAAGAAGATTACTATAAACTTACTTATACGTTAACAATGAATTTTGCACGAACCGTTAGCAGACACAATCCGGGCATGAACTTTTGCTATGTCTCCGGCACAGGTACCGACAGCAGCGAGAAAGGCAAATCAATGTGGGCGCGGGTAAAAGGTAAAACGGAAAATGATATTATGAAGCTTCCTTTCAAACATGTTTACGCATTTAGACCAGGATATATTCATCCGACTAAAGGATTGAAGAACGCGCATCCTTTTTATAAATACATAAGCTGGATGTACCCGGTGGTGCGCGCTCTTTTTCCCAACTACGTCTGCACACTTAAGCAAGTCGGTCTGGCTATGATAAATTGTGTAAACAAAGATTACAAAGAAAAAATATTGGAAAGCACGGATATCGTCCGCATAGCCGGAGTTAAATAAAAATATTTTTAACACACGTTAACAATAGATAAGCTTTGATAAACCCAAAGTTGAGCCACATGCAATTAAACATTTCATGTTTATTTTTGAAAAGAAACAATTTGTAGAATAATAATGACTTTAAAAAATATTCCCAAACAGGTTTTAATCCTCGGTTTCGTCAGCTTGTTTACAGACATAGCAAGCGAAATGCTTTACCCGGTTACGCCGATATTTTTAACCGCCGCTCTCGGAGCTTCAATGGCTACTGTAGGGATTATAGAAGGACTTGCTGAATTTATCGCAGGTTTTCTTAAAGGATATTTCGGGCGGCTTTCGGATAAGCTTAAGAAGCGCTCGGTTTTTGTAACAGCGGGCTATGGACTTTCCGCGTTATCCAAACCTCTGCCCGGAATCTTTCCATTTATTTCGACGGTCGTTGTTTCAAGAGTTGCTGACCGCGTCGGGAAGGGCATGCGTACAGCGCCGCGTGACGCTTTGCTTGCAGCAAACGCAGACGGGAATACCGGAGCTATTTTTGGTTTCCACCGCGGCATGGATACGTTGGGAGCTGCATTAGGACCGGTTGCGGCTCTTATTCTTTTGCATTTCTATCCGCATGATTATAAACTTATATTTCTTGTAGCGTTTGTTCCTTCGATAATAGCAGTAACCTTTACGGCGTTCGTGAAAGATAGAATTGTCGAAAAGAAAGCTGCACCTAAGTTTAAATATGCGGAGTTCTGGAAAACCGCTCCGGTTCATTATAAGCAGCTAATTTATTTAGTTACAATTTTCTCCTTAGTAAACAGCAGCGACGTATTCTTAATTCTTAAATCAAGAAATATAGCTCACTCAAGTACGCTTGCTATTGCAGGATACATTTTTTATAACCTTGTTTATGCAGCCGCTTCTTACCCGGTTGGAAAATTAGCGGATAAATTCGGAAAAGCGAAAATATTTATTGCCGGGCTGTTTGTTTTCTCGCTAGTTTATTTCGGATTTGCCGTAGCGCCTGAGTTTCATATGCTTTGGGGTTTATTTATTCTTTACGGCATTTATGCGGCGTCAACGGAAGGCGTAGCAAAAGCCTGGGTATCGGATCTTATTCACGATGAAAACCGGGGCTCTGCGATCGGGCTTCTAACCATGCTTTCAAGCTTATCGGTAATGCTCGGTTCATTTTTTACTGGGATACTCTGGGATAAGTTCGGTTCTACTGTTCCTTTTTTGATTTCGTCTATTGTTTCTATTATTGTAGCTGTGGGATTTATTGTTTTCAAGAGCATGGGAAGTGTTGCAGGACAAAGCACAAACTGATTTTCTCATTTATTTGCACTTTCAATTTTAGTATTTTTACCCGTTTAATTTTTTGGTATTAGATGTCTAATCTTAAAAAAGATATTGCTGTTGTTGCCGTAAGCGGAGGAATGGATAGCTGCGTTACAGCCGCCATCGCGGGCTTGAATCATGAGCTTGCATTCGCGCATATAAATTACGGGCAGAGAACCGAGAAAAGAGAATTAAAATCCTTCAACGATATCGCTGACTTTTATAATGTGGACAGGAGATTAGTTATTGATTTTACTCATTTATCTAAAATCGGCGGTTCTTCTTTAACGGATAAAAATTTGGAAGTAACCAAAGCGGATTTAGCAAACAAGGAAATACCATCTTCTTATGTTCCTTTTAGAAATGCGAACATACTTTCTGCGTGTGTAAGCTGGGCTGAAGTGCTGAATGCGAAGGCGGTGTTTATCGGAGCCGTTTATGAAGACTCATCAGGCTATCCCGACTGCCGTCCAAGTTTCTTCAATGCATTTGAAAAAATGATTGATGAAGGAACCAAGCCTTCAACAAAGATTAAAATCGAAACGCCGATCATAAATTTTTCAAAAGCGGAAATTGTTAAAAAAGGAATTGAGCTTGGCGCCCCGTTAAAACTTACGTGGTCCTGCTATCAAAATGAAGACGAAGCGTGCGGTGTTTGCGATAGCTGCGCGTTGAGGCTTAGAGGATTTCAAATTGCCGGTGTTGAAGATCCGATTAAATATATAACGCGACCGGTTTATCTTTAGTTAAGCAAATGTAAGATTCTAAAAAAAATGACAGATAAATTTTTCATACTAAATTAATCAGAGGTTTCTTTGAGCGATAAAATAAAATTATTGGAAGTTTTTGATAACGCGTATCCCGGTAGAGATTATACGGTAATCCATACGGCGCCGGAATTCACATCGGTTTGCCCAAAGACAGGTCAGCCGGATTTCGCAACGATAATTGTAAATTATATTCCGGATAAATTATGTATCGAGCTTAAGTCTCTTAAATTCTATTTCAATTCCTATCGGAACGATGGAATATATTTTGAAAGCGTAACCAATAAAATTTTAGATGACCTTGTTTCAGTCTGCAAGCCCCGGTATATGCTTATAACCGCTGAGTTCAATGTGCGCGGCGGAATTTCATCTGCCGTACATGCAGAATATAAAAATGAAAATTTTACTAAGTAAATCCGGTATTAAAGCTTTATGATTTCGTCTATAAATATTAAACAAGAATTTATCCGCAAGCGTGACAAGCTTTTTCACGATCATTTGAAAAGAATGGATGCATTCCGGTTCAGCATGGATTACAGCCTGCTCGTTGAAGAATATATAAGAGTGCTCTCGGGAAATGAAAAGCACAATTTTGTGCTCGCTTCCGCCGGAAGCTTTAGCAGAAGGGAATTGTCGCCCTTTTCCGATATTGATATAATGTTCATTACAGATCAAGTTGAAGAAAGCCAGGGCGAGATCGGTAAGATTGTCACAAGGCTTTGGGATAACGGACTTGAAGCGTCTCATACAGTCCGCGACTTTGCCGATATAAAAAAATATCTTGATGAAGACCTTCATACTTTCACCCAGTTTTTTGAAACCAGGTTTCTTCTCGGCTCGGATAAAATTTATAATGATTGGAATCAAAAACTTTTCACCGCTATTGATGAGAACGTAACGGTTAAGCTGCTGCAGGAATTAAATGAAGATGTGTTGGCGCGGTATGATAAGTTCGGGGACTCGCCCAAAGTTCTTGAGCCGAATGTTAAAAGCTCTGCCGGCGGTCTTCGCGACTCTCAAACGATAGAATGGATTTACATTTTAAAAAATAAAACGCTTCTGAATAAACAGGTTGAAATCACCCAGGTCGAGTCATTCGTGAGCCTGCTTCGTGAAAATAATTATACAACTCCGGGGGAATGCAAGCGGCTGCTTGAAAGCTACAAAATTATTTTAACGGTTAGAAACCTTCTCCATCTGATTTCAAATCAAAAGAATGACCGGTTTGAGTTCAGCGCGCAAAAAAGAATTTCATCGATGTTCTATAATCAAAAAGACGCGCTGCCTGTATTTATGCGCGAATATTTTACCGCGGCAAATATTATAAACCGCTTTTCAAAATCGATGCTTAAAAAATTCCAGGAAGAAATTTATAACCCGCTTCCGGATTCTCTTTCTATAAATCTTGACGATGATTTTAAAATGAAGGGGAAAACCATTTCGCTTAATACAAAAAAAGATTTGTCTTTTTCGGATATACTGCGCGCCTTTTACTACCGCGGTCTTCACAGCGCTCACTTCGATGAAAATCTCCGTACCACAATAATAGAAACGGTAGAAAATTATGACGGCTTCGGCAAGCAGGAAAATGAATCATCAACTTTCTTTCGGGAAATATTAAAGCTTCCGAAAAATGTGGGGCAGACTTTATCTTCGATGAATGAGCTGGGTGTGCTGAAAGCTTTTATGCCGGAGTTCGGAGATTTAATAGGCTTTCTCCAGCACGGCGTTTACCATTGCTACACGGCTGATGAACACACGCTTATGACCATTCAAAATTTGGAAAAGCTGGAAAAAGATCCTTCGCCGCTCGGCAGAATTTATAACGGCATGAAGGATAGAGAAATTCTTCATCTCGGTTTGCTGTTCCACGATATTGCAAAGCCCATAAATATTGCAGGGCATGAAATAATCGGCGCCGAAATGGCTTCATCAATTATGAACCGCCTTGGTTACAGCGAAGATGAAATCGACCAGGTGGCGTTTCTCGTGCGCAATCATCTTGTAATGGAGCAAATTGCATTCAGAAGAAATTTAAATGATCCTGAAACTTTAAATAATTTTACTTCCAGGTTCGACTCGCTAGAAAAGCTTGACCTTCTGTATATTGTTACCTATGCGGATCTATCCGCTGTGAACGAAGCAGTTTGGACTTCCTGGAAGAGCGACCTTCTTGCGGAGCTTTATCAGAAATCCCATTCAATGATTGAAGAACAAATAACAGGCGAAGAATTATTGATCTCAAGCGTTTACGTTGTGCCTAAGGAAATCAGCAAGCATTCTCCGCTTATTTCCGAATCTCACGTAAAGGAGCATATTGCATCGATAAATGATCTCGGCTATACGCAGCAGTTTTCGGAAAAAGAAATTGCAAGGCACGTCGAGGAAATTCAAAAAGGTGTAACGCTTACGGCATTGTTCAAAGACTTCGACAACTTTACAAATATTACAGTAATTACAAAAGACTATCCTTCTCTATTAAGCAAGCTTTGCGGCGTTCTTTCTATCAACGACGCCAACATTCACGATGCAAAAATATTTACGCGCAAGGACGGGATTGTTATTGATACTTTCAACGTGACTGATTTCAGAACGAACGAAAAGATCGAAGCGGAACGATATGATAAAATAGAAAAAGATTTAAAAGCTGTAGTCTCCGGCTTGCTTCAGATTAACCAGGAAATTGCAAGGATGAAATCAAAGTGGTGGCGCATAGAAAGTAAGTTTTTTAAGCGCACAGGCAAGATAAAAATAGAATTCGAAAGACATAAAAAGTATACTATCATCGATATTTTTTCTCCCGACCGCCTGGGCTTTTTATACCAGGTAACTTCAAAGATGAGCGAGCTTGGCTTAATAATTTATCTTGCGAAAATCTCCACTAAGGGAGATGATATTGTTGACTCGTTTTATGTTCTAAACCGGAACGGTAAAAAGATTTCGCAAAGTGATTACGACTTTGTAAAGTCGGAATTAATCGCAACGATTACTTTAATGTTATGAGGAAATTAAATTGAACTTTATGGAAAAAGAAAAGCCTATCGGCGTATTTGATTCAGGAATCGGCGGACTGACCGTAGTTAAAAGAGTCGCTTCAACCTTACCTAAGGAAAATATAATATATTTCGGCGATACCGCCCGTGTTCCTTACGGATCAAAATCAAACTCAACAGTTATCGAATACGGTCTGCAGGACGCGCGTTTCTTGATCAACAAAAATGTTAAAGCGATCGTTGTTGCGTGTAATACTGTTTCATCAGTTGCGCTAAACGAAATCAGGAATAATTTTAATGTGCCTGTAATCGGGGTGATAGAGCCGGGTGCGAAGAAAGCAGCGAGTGAAACTAAGAACGGAAGAATCGGCGTTATTGGTACAAGAGCGACAGTCAGCAACAAAGCTTATTCAACGGAGATAAAAAAAATAAATTCCGGTCTGGAAGTTTTTGAAAAGGAATGTCCTCTTTTTGTTCCGCTTGCTGAAGAAGGGTGGATAGGTCATAAGGCAACTTATGAAATCGCAGAAGAATATTTAAAAGAGCTGAGAGAGTTAAAAATAGATACGCTTGTTTTGGGCTGCACGCATTACCCGATTTTAGCGGGAGTGATTCAGCAGGTTATCGGCAGCGAAGTAAAACTGATTGATTCTGGTGTAGCTTCCGCCGAGGTTGTAGATCATGAATTGGACCGCATCGGTCTTCATACTAATAAAAATTCTCTTGGAAGCCAGGAATTTTATGTAAGCGATATTCCTACAAAGTTTAAAGAAGTCGCGGAACTATTTCTTGGGAGAGAAATTAAATCAGTTCAAAAAGTAGATTTAGAATTGCTTTCGGTATAATTCATTCTTCGAAAATTTTTCTTAGCTCATTTTGGTCTTTCGTAATTCCGAGAGAAAGCATCAGCTTAACTCTTGCCTTCTGACCGTTCAAATAATCCGTAAAGATTACGCCGATGCTGTGCAGCCATTTACCTGCGCCCGGATATCCGTAGATGTCAAGCGTTTCTCCAGCCGGACACCGCGATACCAAAACTACCGGGATGTTTTTCTCAACTGCGTATTTAATTCCTTCAAAAGCTGCGGGCGGAACATTTCCTACGCCGAGCGCTTCTACAACTATTCCGTCTACACCGCTGTCCGCCGAAAATTTAAAAAACTTTTCATCCATGCCTGCGTAAACCGTGAGCATATCAACGTTGGAAATAATTCTTTCTGTTTCAATAGTTTCAAGCTTACGCGGAAGCCTGTTTAAAATCACTCTGCCGTATTGAACGAATCCAAGCGCCCCGAAATCAAGGCTGTGGAAACTGTCGATCTCTTCGGTGTAAGTTTTTGTTACTTCGCTTGCGGCATTTATTTCGCCGTTTAGGCAGACAAGCACACCGATATTTTTGCAGTTATCGTTCAAGCAGATATGAATTGCATCAAGAAGATTTCTTGGACCGTCCCAGTCCGGTTCAGAACTGTTTTTCATGGAGCCGATAACGACAATCGGGATTGGCGTCTTTACGGTAAGATCTAAAAAGTAAGCCGTCTCTTCAAGCGTATCGGTCCCGTGTGTTACTATTACGCCGTCGTAGTGGTCTTGCGAAATATGCTCCCTAATTTTTTTTGAAAGCTGGAACATTAATTCCGGAGTCATGTGCGGTCCGGGATACTTCCCGAAATCATAGCATGAAATGTTGGCAAGATTTTTTGCTTCGGGAATTTTTTCAAGCAGTTCTTCGCCGGAATAGCGCGGAACTGCGCCGCCGGTGGTTTTATCGATCATCATCGAAAATGTGCCGCCGGTAAAAACGATTAGAATATTTTTCATTGTTAGAATTTTTTTTGATGCAAAATATAATATAAAATTATATACAACCGGTGATGAACATTGTAACGCTTAATACATAATACCTTTAATACCTTGAACCAATAGCTTACTTGTAATATTTTTGTTCTTGAATTTTTGGAGATAGAATATGTTATCAATAACTGATGTTGATTTAACGCCGAACCCGCATGCGTTAAAGTTCGTTTTGAATGAGAAAATATTGAACTTTGAGACGAGGCAATTCCACAACAAAGCGGAAGCAGAAAATGATCCTTTGGCAAAAGGCATTTTTGAAATTGACGGCGTTGTTTCGGTTTTTTACATGGATAAATTTGTTACGATTGAAAAAAGCAAACAGTCAAACTGGGGACAGATTCAGAGACCGTTTATAAACTTTCTCAAAACTTTTGATAAATCACTAATTCCTGCTGAAAAAGAAATTCAATCTAACGATGAAAATGCGGGCGAGATGTTAAAACAAATAAACGACATTCTAGATCAAAGAGTTCGGCCTGCGTTAGCCGGAGACGGCGGCGGGCTTAAGGTCTTAGGACTTGAGGGCTTCAAAGTTAAAATTCATTACCAGGGCGCCTGCGGAAGCTGTCCCACAGCCATCAGCGGAACATTGACGGCGATTGAAGGGCTTCTTAAAAGAGACGTTCATCCCTCGATCGAAGTTGAATCTGCTTAAATAATTTTTAAACTCATTTTTTTCCCGGGGAAGAAATAAAAAATATTTCTTCCCCTTTTTGTTTTCTTTTCATAAATTTCCATTGAAAGAACAAACTACTATAATGGAAGATAAAGAAAACTTATACTATGCCTTGTCTAAAATTTCAGGAATTCATTTCAAAGTATTTACTTCTCACAAAGGCGTAAGATTTATTTTAATAAATAAAAAAGATTATATGCCGGAAAATGCGGCAGCCACAGCGCTTCATCCTGATGATCCTTATATGCTGAACGTCTTTAAAGAGCTTACCGAATATTTTAACCGCGAGAGAAGAGAGTTCTCAATTCCGCTTGATGTAACCGGGACGGAGTTTCAGAAAAGAGTCTGGAAACAATTATTAAAAATTCCTTACGGGAAAACGATAAGCTATATTAAGCTTGCGGAAATGGTAGGCGATGTTAAAACAGTTAGAGCGGTCGGAAAAGCCAACGGCTCCAACCCGGTGCCTATTGTTATTCCATGTCACCGGGTGATTAATGCCGACGGTAAACTGGGCGGATATTCTGCCGGTTTGGATGTTAAAGAAAAGCTGCTTGAAATAGAAGGTGGATTAAGTCTTGAATTGTTTACAAAATAAATTATACAGCAAATAAAAAAAGCGGTCAAGAACCGCTTCAAATTAGGTTATTTTATTTCGCCAACCTTGCTGATGTCGTCAAGCTTAACAAATCTTTCGTTAAACTTATAGCTTCCTTTCGAAGTCTTAACGGTCTTAATAAGCTTTACGCTAACGCCGTCACTTTTCTTTTTAGTTTTTGCTTTATCCGCAAATGTTTGTTGTTTTGCCATATTCTATTCTCCTTACAAATTTAAGTGGACAAATATATAAAATAGACCTCTGAAATAAAAGGAATAAAATTCCTTCAATCTGCTCAAAAAAAGAAAAACATTTGTTGAATTATAGGCATACATTAATCAATACCTAATTGACTTTCGGTTTGTTGACTACTTCAATATCTGTTATAGGGTGAATTTCCCATGCGGTTGCGCGCCAGTTCTTCGGGTTACCGGGGTTTGTATTCTCCGACTGCATTTTATGCTCTTCATCGAATAACAGCTACCCCTGCACTTTTATCCACCGCCCGAGTATTGATTTCCTCAAGCTCTTTGTAGTCCAGTCAATGCCTTTTGATTTCATTATCGCTCTTAAACGCGGAGTAACTTCAACGATCATTCTTTTATTTTCACGGCTGATGTTGGGATCTAAAACCAGCTCAATATGCGTGTCGCGGAATAGTTTATCCTTCGCATAACAATTGCACGATTCCACACATCCCGGTTTTACATTATAAACATAACCCGTTATTTCGGCGGCTTTATGTTCGTTCCATCTGTTCTCATCGTCTCCGGGCTGAAGCACAGCCTTTAAGCCGACACTTTTATCGAAATCATTTTTGCCCGGGAAATTATACCTGTTCTTTAATCCATTTAATAATTTTACCCTTTCAGATTTAGCTTTCCCTTCCATTCCGCAGCCGTTATAAATCTCCTGCGGAAATATTACGGCTGAAAATAAAATGATAAGAAGAGAGGATAGTATTAATTTATTTTTATACATAATATTGACAGCCTAAATTTTTTGTAGATGATACTTCTTTTAATTAAAGATAACTTTAAAATAATTTTTATTACTAATTAGTTCCAGTTTTTTAGTAACCAGCTTACAGCTTTGTCAAGATCAATATTATTTGCAAAGTCGATCATATATGGAATTTTATCCGCGCTATCCATAGGGATATTAACACCGTGTTGAAAATCGGGTGCAAGTCGGAAGTAACGGTCTTTCAAAATCTGTTTGCATTCATAATCCGCAATACCTGAAACGCCGTCAAGTATCAAGCTGACTATAGGCTTTGCCCATTGAGCATAACCCCAGTTGTGTTTTTGCCCTTCTACAAAAGTAAGCGACGATCCCGTGCCGAGAGATAAAAGAACAACATCTGAAATATTGGGCGACTCAAAAAACCTTAAATCCTGCGACTGGGCAAGGGCGCACATGCTTGGATTATTTGCGAACACGCCGCCGTCGACATATCCTTCGTAGGTTGTAAAGTAGGTAGGCGCGGCGCTAGTATAAAGCCCGACTTTATAAACAAGCTCATCGCCGTCGTTGTCATCGCCCTCAAAGTTATGAAATATTTTCGGCTTCCAGGTTCTTTTGTTTATATCCTGCGCTTCATTGTCGAGATCGAACGCGGTTATAAGCACGTGCTTCTTTAATTGATCCAGCGTAGCGCTGCCGAAAATATCTTTTAAAACAATTTCAAGATTTTCATTGTCGTAGCCGGCTCCAATTAATCTATCGAGGTCTAAAATATCCCGGATGATTGAATCATAAAAAATAAATTTTCCTTTACTCTCATAGGTCTCAATCATCTTCCCCGGATTTAATCCGAATGCAAGACTGAGCGCGAGAAGTCCGCCTGTAGAAGTTCCGGCGATCAAATCAACATCGTCAAGAAAGCTTGAGAGACCCGGTTCTTGCTGAAGCCGGTTGAGAATAATCGCCGTAATTATTCCTCTTGTTCCTCCGCCGTCTAATGAAAGTATTTTATACTTAGGCATCGCAGCCTCTTTGTCTTTAAATTAGAAAATCAAAAAAAATATTCTTTCATGCTAATTTTTACTAACATGACTTTTCTATTTCAACAAGATTAATTTTTTTGTTTCAATAAAATCCTGCCCGCCGCCTACTAATGGGTGCGCCTGGAGCCTATAAAAATATATTCCGCTTGCGAGTTGCGCTCCTGCCGAAGAAAATTTAATATTATAATCTCCGTTTTTTTGAATCTGATTAACAAGCGAAGCTATTTGCCTGCCGAGCACATCGTAAATTTTTAATGTAACAAAGCTGTTAACCGGAACCGAGTATTTAATTACCGTTGTGGGATTAAACGGGTTGGGATAGTTTTGGTATAATTCAAACCGCTTTGGAATTGCCCCGGCATCACGAACGCCTGACACGGTTAACAGGCTGTCTATAAGAGTAATGCCCTGCGGGTAATTAATTCCCGAATCAACTACAGCCATAACTGTGCCGTCAAGCTTTGCTTTCATTATCTCGCCGTTTGTAGATGACCAGTACATATAATTTGTTTTCTCATCAATCGTAAGTCCTCTTTGCGAGCCGGTTAAATTTGTAATTACATCAACCTTAGCGGCGGGTAATGTACCCGATAAAGAGGCTTTCTGTATTTTCTCAATGCCGGAATCTATCCAGTACAGGGTTCCCGCATGCTCATCAACAGCAATGCCCCAAAGCTGGTTCAAGCCTGTAACCACCTCATGAACATTTGTTCCATTTAAATCGCAGCATTGAATCTTCTTTGCGCTTGAGCCGTTATCAGCCCAATATATTTTTTGATTTGATGAATCAAACGCTGCAAAGCCGGGTGAATCCAATCCTGTATCGAGAACAGCAACTCCGCTGCCGTCATAATTGGCGCTTAATAATTCTCTCAATCCGTTGTCTGTCCAATAAATTTTCTTTGCCTGAACATTTACGGCAATACCCCGCGGAATAGTAATATCAGCGGCGCCCTGCGTAACAATTGCTTGAACATTCGACCCGTCAAGGCTGGCGCTCATTATGGCTTTTGCGGTGTTATCAACCCAGAACAATTTGTTGTTAGTAAGGTCGGCGGCAATACCGAACGCGGCGCCAATAGAGGTATCTAAAGTCCCTAAATTTGCGCCGTTGAAACCAATAGTTTGAATAACCTGTGAAACGCCGTCGATCCAGATTACGTTTTGCGCGTTCAAACTAAACGGAACTAAAAGAAATATAAAAAGAAAATATTTTTTTACAGTTGATGTCATATCGGTTCCTCCTGTTAAGAACGGGTCGGGAAAATTCCCTGAAGCGCAATAATATAATTAATGGTGAGATACGGCTGAATATTATTATGCGGATTGTTCATACCTGTGTTTCCGAGAGGAGCGGCGTTGCTGTTTGAGGCTGCGGCAAATTGTTTTACGCCTTCACTGTTTTTAGCGAGGTACATACTGTCGGGAGAATCTGAAGTACCAACGTTATTATTTATCGGAAGATAATGCGTATGCGAGGGCATCTCATTTACAGATAGCGTATGGTTTTCTTCGCCTCCGCTTTGACCTATATTATAATTTGACAGACCGTTTCCCTGACCCATATGGATCGGTACTCTGCTTCTTAAATCGGGCAATGCGAAATTAGAAATACCGTCGCCGCCGTATGTTGTTCCGAGAAGTGAGAACAATGCCTGGTTTTGGCTGATAGGTAATAATTGTCCGTCACAAAGTGCCCAGCCGACAGGCGCAAAATTGAAACCTGCTAATTGTATTTCGCCTACAAACGGGTTTTGTGAAAGGATTGATTTTCCCCCGGTGCTTTGAGGGTCGTTTTGTTTGCTGTTGAAGGCTTTTGTGACAGCAGGAATTAAACTTAGTCCGGCAAACAGCGCCAGGAATTTCTTTAAGAATCCCTTCCGGGCAATCTTAGCTTCTTCGGTAGTTAATTGTAGATTGTTTTCCATAATGGGTCCTCCGGTAATTATTAAAAATATTTTTTTGGTGTGAATTATTAAAGTTGAATCCGCATGAGTATTCTAAAAAATTATGATAATAAAAACAAATTATATTATCGTTTACCGGGTGTTTATAAATACCAGTTGATGAAAATCATATTTCTGGCTGATGTAATGAGTTAATTGTTTTATATTTACAAAACAAATAAGCCGTAGAAATTAAGAAATAAAATGTAAATTGCAGTTAGCTCTTAGGAATTGAAACGCCTAAGGTATTAAAAAAATAAAATCATAGGTATTACAAATGAATAGTTCTGAAGAAAGGGCTATGTACTCGATAAGTATTGAAGATGTCCAGCATGTCGCCGAAGAAGCACTGGAAAGAAAGCTTACTATTGAGGAACTGAAGATAGTTGAAAATAAGCTCGGCAGTTTTATTAACTGGTACGATGCGGTGGAAAATACGATTGACCTTTACATAAAAAAAAGCAGCCAGCCGGCAGATAATGAGAAAATAATTTTCCCGTAAGGGCGGAAGTTTTTAAAGCGGGTATTGGCTTTCGGGAAGATTGAAAAGGAAAATTTACTTCTAAATAATTTTATTAACGCATCAACACCGGTAAAGAAAATGAAGGTGAGCTTTGCCGTAACGAGTTTTAAAAATATAATATCAATGATTGAACAGATGAGTATAATCAATGAAAAGAAAGAGAATACATTTGCGGAGAGCTGTCGCAAAAAATTGATTTGTCAATGAGCGTACCGTTTCTTACGGCTGAGGAAGTATAACTGCGTGAATAAAATGTGCGCCATCTTATCTGCACCTCCTTTCTCCGGCTTCTTTTATATTTGATTTTAGTATCTACCCCCATCACAAAATCATTATTTCTCCGAAAGCTTAATTTTTTAGCTATTTCAACGGTTTTTCTCATTTTTTAATCAATTTTTATCTGCCGGAAACCTCATATCCGAACTTCCCAATTTGATTTGATCGCTCTCCAACCTCATATTGAAGGTCCTCAATTAGACTTAATAGATTGACAGCAAATCATTAATAGGTTAATTTTATATCAGTCTCCGGCAGAACCTTTTGATTTTATAACAGGTGAAAAAATGAAAACTATATTATCCGCGATAATTATTTCCTGGTGTCTTTGTTCCTTAGACAAAACCAACGCACAATATATTTTTGCAGATCATAACCTTAACATAATAGATTCTATGGCTTGTGCAATGGATTCAAGCTGCGCATTATTCAGTGTACACAGCGACAGCGTAAATCCTGACGGGACTTCATTAAAATGGTATTACAGTTTTCATTCTTCAAAAGTATTTCCTCCAACTAATTACTTTTTCCATACGGATCAAAGTTCCGTGCTGTATGACAGCACAAATAAAATAATGTCGATTGGAAGCACATTCATTACAGGAAAGTGGATTAACAGCGACTCCGCCATGATGTTAGCAGAACACCAGGGCGGCGCCGAGTTTAGAAGTGCTAATCCTAATTATAAAATAACAGCATATTTGGGAGAGACGTTTTTACCGGTAACACATCCTACCTGGTATATAGAATATTATTCTCTTGATAACTCGGCTGTACATTTGTATTTAGGATTTGATGCAACAGATAGAGGCGATTTAATAGGCGTAACTGCCCATGATAAAATTCCATGTAAATTTATGCTGGGTCAAAATTATCCCAATCCGTTTAATCCGACTACGACAATACAGTACTCAATCGCGAAAGCGAGCTTAGTTACGATAACAGTATTTGATGTATTAGGGGAAGAGGTTTCAATTCTTTTGAATAAAGAAATGCCAGCAGGTAATTACTCAGTAAAATTCAACGCGGGGAATTTATCAAGCGGCATTTATTGTTATAGAATTCATGCAGGTAATTTTAATGCAGCAAAGAAATTTGTTCTGTTGAAATAATTATGGATGTCACGCACGGAACAAATCCGCGGTGACATCATATAATTATACAAGCCTGCACTAAGAGTCACTCTGAATTAACCTATTTATTATAATCCACAGACTTGTCCGGATACTGCGGCGGAGGCGGCAAAACTACCGGATACTCTTTTATCTGCTCCTTCAAATATTTAATCGCTTCTTCAAGTTGTGCATCCTTCCCACTGAAAGTTTCGTGCGGCGTATTGTCTACAATAATATCCGGATCAACGCCGTGCCCTTCTACAAGCCATTTCCTTTCGGGACCGTAAACGCCGTACTCTGCCGCAGATGCAATCCCGCGGTCGAGCAGCCAGTTATCGAATGAAAGCCATATCTCTCCGCCCCAGGTTCTCGTTCCTATTACTTTTCCGAGATGAAGTCTTTTAAATCCTTCAGTAAAAGCTTCACCGTCGGACGCGGTAAACGCATCGCATAATACAACAATATGTCCTCTGAACGCGTATTGCATATTCCATGTGGGCGCGCCTGTTCTGCCTTTCCAGTACATCCAAACTTTGCGCATAAGCTTTTCAAGTATCCAGCTATCTATATTGCCGCCGCGGTTATGTCTTACATCTACGATCAATCCTTCGCGGTTAAATACGGGATAAAAATCTTTAACCCATTCCGTGTAGTTTGCATCGCCCATAGCGCGGAGGTGTACATAGCCTATACTATCACCGCTCTGCTTATCGACGATTAATCTTCTTGTGTATTCCCATTCATCATAGCGTAGATTGGCTTCAGCCTGTTGTGAAATAGGAACAACAATAGCGTCGTACTCTTTTCCGCCGGCGTTGGATTTAAGATGCAGCAGCACTTGCAGACCAACCTGGTTTTCAAGCAATACATTCGGCGAAGGGACCGAAAGTGCTGGCACTCCGTTAATTGATAAAATAACATCGCCTTCTTTCACGTTAACGCCCTGCTTAAGCAGCGGAGAAATATCGTCAATGTAATCCGGCTCAGATTTATAGATATGCTCGATCTTATATCCGCCGGCTTTTTCATCTTTTGCAAGTAAGGCGCCGAGCGAGCCAATGCCTACCTGCTGGGATTCTTTGCGCACGTCGCCGCCGACTACAAATGTATGAAGCGCCGAAAGCTCTCCAACTATCTGACCGATAAGATTATTCAGTTCGTCTCTGTCTCTAACTCTGTCAACAATAGGCAGATACATCTTCAGCATTTTATCGTAATCAACGCCTTGCATGTTGGGATCATAAAAATAATCTCTTTCAAGCCTCCATGCTTCGATGAACATTTGTTTCCATTCTTCCCGCGGATCGAATGAGAAAGTCCATTTGCCGAGATTAACTGCGCTTTCGGAAAGGTCTTTTACAGGCGCGGCGGCGGCATCAATAACATAGACCGCTTCGCCTTTGCGCAAAAGAATTTTTTTACCGTCCGCAGATAATTCATAAGAAATAATATCTTCAACAACGGGTTTAACGGAAGCGTCTTTGTTCTTTATTTCAAGCGCTTCAAGTTTGGTCTTCCCGCCGTTTTCATTTGGTCTCTCTGTAAAGAAGAGAGTCTTTTCATTCATTGACAGGTTTGCGTAAGTACCAACGGGAACCGGAACCTCATTTAATCTTGTTTGAATTCCGTCGAGGTCTATCTTAACATCAACTTTCTTTTCAACTTTATCTTTGCTTTTTGATTTTGTGCTGTCCTTATCTTTTGATTTATCTAAAGAAGCCTGCAGCTCATCTTCAGGTGCGAATGGAAAGCGTTCATCCTTTAAAAGGGAAACGGCATAAATTTTTGTAGTCTTATCAAAGAACGGTTCAGGCTGGCGTGAACCCCACGGACCTGGAACAACCGATTGAAAAGTCCGGTCCGATAAAAAATAAATCCACTTGCCGTCCGCGCTCCACACCGGGCTGTAGCTGTCAATGCGGTCGTCAGTAATAAATGTTTTTTTACCATCATGAAAATTATAAATAGCAATTTGAGAGTTGGTATTTGGTGCGGGCGAAACATAGGCAATCCATTTGCTGTCGGGCGCCCACCGGATATCGCCGAACCCGCCGTTTTCCGATGAATCAATAATTTTTGTTTCCTTAGAAGTTTCATCATAGACAAGTAGCTTATCATTCTTATCTGTGTATGCTATCATCTTGCCGTCGGGAGAAGGGAATCCGTCAAAGCGGAATCCTTTTCCATCGTGAGTTAACTGTTCTCCTTTGCCGACTCCGTTTGCCGGGTATTTCCAGAATTCTACTTCACCGGATTCATCCGATTGAATTACCAAAGATTTTCCATCCGGCATAAAGCGAGCGTTACGGTATCTAACGCCGGACTTTCTCGTAACTTCAACAAATCTTCCTTGCGAAGCGGGCGCGACAAATACCTGTCCGCGGGCTGTAAGAACAATTCTCTCTCCGTCGGGTGAAACATGAACGGAGGTAAGATAATCCATCGGCTTCTTAACCCATGTAATCATCTCTTGATCAAAGTCGGAGGACAGTTCTATCGGAACAACTTTGTCGGTCTTCGCCGCTATATCGTAAAGATGAACATCGGCGCCGCACTGGTAAACAATTTTTCCGTTATCCAGCGAAGCCGTCTGCGCATCAAATCCTTTGTTGAAAGTTTCCTGGTTCAGATCTTTACCATCTTTATTCATTGACCAAATATTCATTGTGCCGTCGCGGTCGCTGATAAAATAAATTCTGCCGTTCCAGAGCATCGGGTTTTTGCTTGTGCCTGTATAATCAGCAGTAAGAGGAATAGCATCGTGCTGACCTTTGACGTAACGCCAGATATTCTGAGCAGTACCGCCTTTATATCTTTTAGTGTGGCTGCCCTGGAAAGGGAGCCGGGTAAAATAAAGCGTATCTCCGCTAGCGTCGAAAACGCCGTCGCTTGCCTGTTCAAGCGGTATCAGATTGTGTTCATCTGTTTTGGGATCAACAATACAAAGCTGAACATCGGGCAGCGTTGAATAATCGGAAGTTGAGTAAATAATTTTTCCATCGTTCGTCCATCCGATAACCTCCGCGTTAGTGCCGTCGAAAGTGATTCTTTTAGGCACGCCGCCGTCTACCGGCATTGTGTAAACTTCGGTCGGGCCTTCATACTGAGCTGAGAAAGCAATCGTTTGTCCGTCCGGTGAAATAAAAGCGTGTGCTTCAGTACCCTGGCTCGTGGTTAGCCTTGCAGCGGTACCTCCGTTTAAGCCGACAACCCATAAATCTCCTTCAGCTGTAAAGATAATTTTATCACCGTGTATTGACGGGAACCTATAATATCCTTCTCTTGAATTTGCAAGTGCTGATACGGTTAATACCGCAGCGAAAAATAGTAAGAATAGACGCTTCACTGTTAACCTCCTTGAGTTAATTTTATTTTTTTCTTTCCGGGTACTGCATGAACCTGCAAAAAATAGATAGATGAATAAAAAAATGCAAACAAAATTACATGGATGGAGTATAAAAGAGAGGCGGCTTCAAACACAAGTACAAGATGAAGATTAGGTTAAGCCGATTATTTGCCGTATGTTTGTGTTGTAAGACAGTAAGTTTAGAAGTAAACATCCCGGCTATGCCTGGGTGGTAGTAGAAGTAAAGCAATTCATTTGATCCCTTCGTTAGATATCAAAGCCCTGTCAAAAATTAACATCAATTATTTATTAAGGAGCATCTGTTATGGCAGAGCGCAAACAAGGATCTGTTAAATGGTTTAACAGTGTAAAAGGATTTGGATTCATTAAGCAGGAAAGCGGAGAAGATGTATTTGTACATTTCAAAGCAATTTTGGGCGATGGACATAAATCTTTAGAAGAAAATGATAAAGTTGAATATTCAGTTACCCGCGGCGAAAAAGGCTTGCAGGCTTCTGATGTAAGGCTTGTCAGAGAAAGAGCTTTTTAGTTCTTCTCATTTTTTTATCGGAGCTAATATGTGGCGGGGGCTATATAAGCAACACATAATAGCTCCTTTTTTTATCTTCGCCATTAGCCCATCAACAATTAAACAAAAACTATTTTCAAAACTAATAAGTCCGAATGGCAGCTTTATCTATTCTGTAACTTTCACATCGCTGAACCACAACTTAAATTGATTTGTGGGAGTCGAATGTAATGTTGAGATAATAACTCCGTCAAAATTTTTATTTCCTTCCCAGGTAGCAGGACGCGGGCTGCTAAGCTTGCCGCCGTGGTAATAGATCCATTGCTTAATCATGTTATCCTTGCCGAGGAATAATTCAAAAGCGTCGCCGGGAGTGTAGCCGACATTATCTGAATATTTGACCATCAAAGCGCGACCTTTTTCATTTCCGAACGGAAATTTTTTAATACCTTCATCAGTAAACTTTACGTTTGTGTCCCATACAAGATGGAACGGGAAGAGAAGCCAATAGTTATCGTTGATAAAGCCCGCATCTATTTTCTTAGTAGCTTCGTCCATCGGTTTATTACGGTTATAGCTTAAAGTAATTTCCTTGTTCGTGCTGTCCTTTCCCCAATATGTAATGTCGTTCGTCTTTGGGTTCCATTCCCATTTACGGCTGAATTTTTTGCCGTTGAACTCGACATTGAAAGTATAAGTGATGGATTTTATTTTTGAAAATGAACTGATGCCGTAAGCATCGGCAATTTGTTTGTTTAATTGCTGGCTTCCGCTGCCGCTTTCGGAAGCTTCGGTCATGTAAGAACTGCGGCTAATATTTGTAGTGTTAGAAACAGAAGAAATAACATGAGAAGTAAAAAACATTAACAAAGAAAGCGCCATTGTATAAAACATAGTTTCACCTAAAATGAAAAGTTAAAACGTGGAAATCTAAACCGCATAGATTATAAAGAATAAATAAAATATTTGCGGGATAATTGTACATCAATGCAATAAAATTCTTAGTGCGAAAGAGCATAGCGGCGTCGGCAGTGAGAAGTAAAAAACTGGTTTACTTTGTGACTGGGCTAATTGCCTAATTGATCTTTAATTATTTATTTAATACCGGAACGATAATTACATTAAGTTATTAATAATTGAAGGAATAAATATGCTGAAGAACTGCGTCATTATTTTAGGGATTTGCTTAACACTTGGCTCCAATATTTATGCTGCGGAGAAAAGTGCAAAGGCAGATACATCTTCGAATCTTTCACAATATTACAGCGGCAAGTTCGGGTTCTATAACCCGCACAACGGGCTTAATAACGGGCTGCTGCTCGGCGTTGACGGTATTACAGAGTTTAATAAATATAATTTCTTTTTAAGCGGCGACATTGATCTATACATGAAAAAAACGATTGATATTTTTGAAGAACCTAAGCCGGATATAAGCGATCAGCAGATTTTGCTTTTGCCGCTTCATATAAATTTCGGATATAAGCTTGCGCAGATTAAAGATGCCGATACGAAGTTTTATGCCGGCGCCGGCGCTGGTTATTATTTATATTTTTACAGCGTTACCTACAGCAATCAAAGTTCGGGCGGAATACTGCTTGGTCCGACATTAACTTCAACATCAGATCAAAAAAACGGCGGAAATTTTTTCTTTTCAATTTTCGCAAGAGTATTAATCGGGAAAATTTTTATCGAACCACGATATTACTTTGCAACGAAGAAAACAGACAATACCGGCGGAAATAATTTTACTGTTAACCCAACTGGCTTTGCAATAACCTTGGGATTTCAATATTGATGCCGTACTATTTATTAAAAATGCCCTCGCTTAAGAGGGCATTTTTGTATTAATAATATTTTAACAGATTGATTAGACCATCGATTCTTTTAATCTTCTTGCAACCGATATAAAGAATCCGAACACCATTATTAGAATGCCTGTCCATACCAAATTAACGAAAGGTTTTGTACTTGCGGAAATTGAAAGCACTTCTTTAGGAGGTGTGTTGGAAGTGTTGTCGCCGGCAAGCTTCGAAACAATAAACTGCGCTTGCTTCGATGTAGGATCAATCTTTTGAAGCTGGATTTTTAAGTTTGCGTCTTTAAATTCGATAGGATCGAACTTAACATCTCTGCCATGCTTTTCCATAATAGCTTCGCCGTTGTATGATTTACCGTCTTTTGTAATTGCAAGCTGTGCGCCCATTTTGAAATCGCCGCCGTTCATCATAACACTCATGTCAGGTGCTACGAAATCTTTATAGGAAATAACCGCACCGTCAAAGCTTGCGGTATCGCCAAGCCCCAGCGAAACAGTTTGTCCTTCTGTTTTACTTTCGGTTCCGTTGTCGTAACCCATCGGAGAAACATAAAAATCATGAGTGGGAAGAGACAATATTGCGGGCTCACGCATTAAGCCGTTGTTGAAATCGCTTATATACATTACAGGGCTTACTCTATAAACGGCGTCGCCTTTTTTTAACTCAACATTAAAAGCATATTTAGTGTTATTGTCGATTGGACTATAACCTGTAAAAGTCATTTGATAACCGAAAGCATTTTGCGGAACATCCTTGATAAGGTCAACATCTTTTTCGCGGCTGAAAACAGTTGACCCGATAACTCCTAGAAAGAAAACCGATATGCCGATATGGGCGATGTAAGCGCCTAGCATTGTTTTATTGCCCCGGATGATTCTTATTGCAACTTCGGCATTAACTACGAGCGCAAACATTGCCGATAGAGTCATCAGCATAATCATAACGTCTGTCATGCCGCCTAATATAATGATCAATGCGGATAAGATAACCGTAATGCCGACTGAAAGAAGCGACTTCTTAAAAATTTCTTGGGTGCTGTTTGTTTTCCATTTCATCAGCATGCTTAAGCCGTTTAGCAAACCGATAATAATAACAATCGGCAAGGTCATCCCGTTATAAAAAGCCTTATCAACCGAATGTCCGAAAATCGGCGCTGAAGTACCAACGAGTACTATTAAAGAAGTAGCGCTTAATATAATAGCAGCGGTAAAGAGTGTTAATTCCCTTGAAAGAATGCCTTCGTCTGTTTTTATATTTAGGCTTAAATATTTCCAGCGGTAAGCCAGAGTCCCAAAACCGAGGAAGAAAAACGTACCGACAAAAATTACAAGGAACAAATAAACTATTGTCCCGGGGTCTACAAAAGAGTGAACGGAAGCGTCGCCGAGAATGCCGCTCCTTGTTAGGAAGGTGCTGTAAATAACAAGTATGTACATCATCAAACAAAGTATTAAATTTGTCTTGGCATATTTTCCTATGCCGTCTCCTTTGTTTTGACTTTTTCTTTGAACCAGCAAAGTATGAATAGCAGCAACACCAACAAGCCAGGGGATAAAGCTTGAATTTTCAACCGGATCCCAAGCCCAATACCCGCCCCAGCCGAGCATTTCATAAGCCCAGTAACCGCCGAGCATGATGCCTAATCCTAAAATTCCGGAAGCGGCAAGAAGCCATGGAAAAGATTGTTTGACCCAATCCTTATAATCATTCTTCATCATTGCAGCCATAGCAAAGGTGAATGGAACGGTAGCCATGGAAAAGCCGGTGAAAAGAATAGGCGGATGAACCTGCATCCAGAAGTTTGTTAGCTGTGGATTAAGCCCGCGCCCGTCAATAATAAAATCTTTTATACCAATGCCGTTGGTGGAAAGAAGTGTATAAAGATCGGAATTCATTTTAACAAAATTTTGTCCTGATGACCCGTCGCTGAAAATAAAATTTTGAAGAATAGGAAGATTAAGCAACGATTGGTTGATGCTTTTCACCGAGATGAAGATAGGCGCCGCCCAGATATTTACAAAAGGGTTTTTGAACAGCGGGGAAACCATTAGTAAGATGAAAGAAGTTGCAAGAGTGAAAACAGCCATTACGCGCGGTTCAAGGTCGCCGCGCTTGGAAGAATAGTTTTGCAGAATTAGTCCGATAATTGTTGTTAAGAAGAGCCAGAGCATGAAGCTTCCTTCCTGTCCGCCCCAGAATGAAGCCATCAAAATACCTCTTGCTAATTCATTGCTGCTGTACTCATAAACATATTTGAAGCTGTAATTATGAGTAATTATAAAATACTCGAGCAGGGCAGCTGCAACAATAACAAGCATCGCCATAGTATGATAAGCGATTCTTCCGTAGTTTAATGCTTTGTAACCCCTGTATGTTAGATAATACATTACCATCGAAACAATGCTGCTTGCCAGTGCAATTGTTATTATTATACTTCCTATCATTATTCTTCCTCACACGATCTGATTATGATTACACAAACGCTTGTTTAGACATCTGTTTATAAAGTCGAAGTTTTTACGCCTTGTATATTTTGTCCTTCGTATTTGCTTGGGCACTTAGTAAGTATGCTTGTAGCGTGGAAACAGCCTTCATAATATTTGCCGGTAACAACAACCGAAGGAGCCGTATCAAAGTTATTAGGAATTGCACCGTTGTAAACCACTTTCATTTGATTGCCGTGATTGTCCATCATATAGAATGAAAATGTTCTGTCTTCTTTATTTATAACATAGCTTTTATCTTTTACCCAGCTGCCTGTGGCTTTAACTGTTTTTTCTTTCGCCATGACTTCAGTGAAGTTGCTGACATATTTAATATTGCTTTGAGTGAACAGGTAGGCTGTTAATCCTAAGAATACAACAATGATAAATGCGCCAAAAAAATATTTCTTTTTCATTTTTTATCTCCGTTAATTTCTTTTTCAACTAATTTAATTCGTTTGTCTAAATTTAATAAGTAAAGAAAGATTCCCGCCCAAACGATAAGAACGATAATCATTACAATAAATATTGCGTTTTGATTTAAGAACTGATATAAGCTTTGCAATTTAACCTCGGGTTTGTTTGTTAATTTTATCTCTATAAATTATTGATTTGTAACCGATGTTCCACATCCAGAAATATAAGATTGTAAAACCGATCAGCGATAGAAAAAATATAAGCTCCATATTTCCATTCATTTTAAAATCGATAACAGGACCGGAATTAGTGTCGTCTGCCGAACCCGGATGTAGTCCTTTCATTATCCTCGGCATGATAAAAACAAAAAACGGCACGGTTAAAAAAGCAATGATGGAATAGACCGAAGAAAGCGATGCGCGTTTTTCTTCAGACTCGATAGAAGATCTTAAAGCGAACCATGCGCCGTAAATAAGAAGTAAAGCAAAAATACTTGTTTGGCGCGGATCCCAGCTCCAGTAAGAACCCCAGGCAAATTTAGCCCAAACAGCGCCAGTAATTGTTGCGAGTACGCAGAAGATAATTCCAAGCTGAGCCGCGGCGTAGGATTTCGCATCATCATCTAAATTCTTTTTCCTCAAATATTTGAAGCTGTAAATTGTGGACATTAAAAAAGCTATTACCGAAAGCCAAGCAGTAGGCACGTGGAAAAATATTATTTTAGCGTTTTCTTTCAGTCCCGGAATAAATGGAAACTCGTACCATCTGGTTGGAACGGGAACAATCGGAAATGCAATTCCCGCAACACAAACAAAGGCGAGCAGAATAAATAAAAATATTTTCCAAGCCATATTTTATCCTAAAAGTTGATTAAAGTTACTAATCTTTCCATACAAAATCGAAAAGCATATATGATGCCGTGAGCATGATGACATCATAACAAATAATAATAGCTAATTCAAATTTTGCATCTAAGAAAGTTGATCCTTCGAACGACATTAAAGTTAACTGTACCGAGGTTAAAATTAAAGGCAATAAAATCGGAAAAGACAGCACCGGGTAAAGAGTTCCTTTGGCGCCGGCTTTTGAAATAATTGCCGCAATAATTGTCGATGCGATCGCAAGCCCTGCATTTCCAAAGAAAAATGATACGGCAAATAGCGCAAAATTCTTTACAGCAAAACTGTCAAACAAAGCCGAATATAATATTGTAATAACTATATTCATGCAAAAAACCAAAATCACATTAAAGAGCAATTTGCCGGAAAATATTGTAGAAGGCGCTGCGATTAATTGTAAGGCTAAAGTCGTGCCCCGTTCTTCTTCAGAAACAAAAGCCCTTGAAAGCCCGGACATAGCAGAGAAAAAAATAACTACCCAGAACAAGCCTGCAGTTAAGCTTTGAGTTATAGTTTCATTTCCGATCGAAAATAAAATAACACTGATCGCAACAATAACGAACATTGCAAGCGAGTTAACCGCATATCTTGTACGCATTTCCGAATGGAAATCCTTTTGATATAATGCGTAAGCTTTAGTGTTCATTTATATTCTCTTGCTTGAAATGAAATTTTTTATCCGCAAAGTTGAAAAATTGGAATTCTCTTATATATATTCCTAATGTTGAGAATTTTTATATATCAAATACCGACTATTAAATCAAAAAGTTAATCACTTTAATATGCCTTGATATACCAAAACAATTATTATGCCGCTCAAACTGGCTTAAAATTTTCTATTTTTATCTCTTTTTTGCAGAGCGACAGATCAGATTGTTCGTTTGACGCAATAATTACGATGTTGGAATGGCTTTCATCTTCTATGATTTGATAAACCGAATCTTTTCCCGCCGTATCAAGATTTGACGTAGGCTCGTCAAGAATAATCAATTCAGGATTGTGCATTAAGGCAAATACAAATTTTAATCTTTGCTTCATACCGGAAGAATATGTTTTTATAATATCATCCTTCCGGCTCATTAAAAGAAATTTTTCAAGAAGATATGAAATTTTTTCAGTGTTAAATTTGATGCCTCTAATTTTTGCAAAGTATGTTAGATTTTCCCACGCAGAAAATTCTTCATACATGACTAAATATGGAGAAACAAAACCGATAAAGTTGTGAAGCTTTTCCGGTATAATTTCAATTTGGTTGTTTGAATGAATTATTCTTCCCGACGATGGGGAATTTATCCCGCCGATAATTTTAACCAGAGTGGATTTGCCTGAACCGTTTGCTCCGGATACGCCGAGAATTCCACAGCCGCTTATCTCGAATGATAAATCCTTAAAAATTAATCTGCGTCCGAAATATTTTGAAATGCTCTTAACCTGAAGTGAATAATTACTCATTAAATATCACCAGTTTCCCTTTAGAAATATTATTGCCGGACTTAGTAACATAAATATAAACTCCCGTTGGCAGTTTTCCATTATCGGATTTCCTTCCGTTCCAAGTAACAACTTTTTGACCGTTAAAATAAACAAATTTTTCCTCTGTAGAATAAACCAACTTCATGGAAATAGAATAAATATTTAGTTGAACATCTGAAGTTTGGTCAGGGTTTATTGGAATATAAATAAAAGCATTTTTATTATAATAAAATGGAGCAGGGAAAGCAAAGTCAACCGGACCGGCTAAAGATTGTCCCGTCTGCAATGTTGAGTCGTTTAAGATTTCTGCGGTAAGCCAAAAAGAATTTTGGGCTGCAGAAAAAGTTGCGTAATAATTATTAGATAATTTTATTGAGCCGTCAACAGGTGTTGAATAAAGTCCAAATTGAAATGTAAACAGCGATGAAATACTATCAATTGCTGCTTGTGTGTTGGAATTTGTTATGACGGTTAAAAGTGTATCAACTTCGACACGGTTTACAATATTTAAAAAACTGTTGGAAGCAGGACCGGTAGATAACTGTACAGGAAAAGATGTTGACGAAAAATCAAGTGTAGTTACAGGTTTTACCAGAGGATAAAGTGAGGCATCTTCAAAATACTCTCCCGGAATAGTTCTGTAATTTGTATAAAACATCCAAACGCCGAATTGATTTAGTGCCTCACCGAATGAAGTATTATAGCTTTGCAGAACATTATAAATAGCATTCATAGCGCGCATTTGCGGCATAAGCTCCCATTCTTTTTTTATAATGTCATATCCGAATTTATCTTTTTGAAAAATATTCCAGATAGCTAAAGCGTATTCTTGATTGCCGCCGTTGGCTGAAATACTGCCTTGTGTATTCCTAAAGTACGAGGGCAAATATTGGATATAATCTTTGATTGACGGATAAACAAAATGTTCCATAGAAGTTGAAGTCAGCTCATAAAAAAATTCATCAAGATCGTAACGGTAAATGTAGTTGCCCGCCTGGATGCTATGATGAAACTCGTGCGCTACAGTCACGCGCGCGGCATTAATTCCTTGAGTGTAAAAGCCGGAGTAACTATTGTTGATTACCATAAATGATGTCCACGTATTTACGCCGATTTCAGAATCAACCTCGGTATAGCCGTATACTCCTCCGATGTTTGTAATATAAATATCATATTTATTGTCGCCTCCCGCACCGTTATCGGGCGGCGGCGGCGGATAACCAAGATAATTAATCTCAAAGTTATATGCTGAATCTAAGGCAGTCGTGAGGTCCGTCAAACTGTAAGTCGGCACATCAGAGCCGGAAGTATCATAATGCACTCTGAAAAATCCTTTTGGCGTTACAAAGCTTGTTTGTAAAACAGGTCTGTCAAGAATTTGCTGAAGGACATCTCTTTTCTGTTTGCTGAATAAGCTTAAGTTGGTTTTTGCTCCGTTTATTATTCCGAAGCCGCATTTTATATGTGCGGTATCAATTGACTGAGGCAAAATAATATTTGCTGTTAAATTGGGTTTTATGTTTTTTATGATAGTGTAATAAAGCGAATCAAGCTGTGCATTGCTTATTTGCTGTGCATTGATAGGATAAAAGATTGTTAATAGAAAAAAAATAAACGCCGACAATTTCATCATAATAACCGTTTTATTTTTATGCATTCTTCTTCTTGATTAATATAGACAAGATGTGTTTTTCTAAAACTTAAATTCTTTATAAAATAGCTTTGAGGGTTTTCTGCAAGTGTAACTTTTTGCGGAATTATTTCCTTGCCGCCGTGAATAAAATCAATTCTATCGATTTCATTTCCAAAGGAAGCAAAAAGAAGTTTTAGTCCGCCGTTCCTAATGCTGCCGAAATATAATTTCGTATCATTAAATGGAGAAAAAATTCCGGATAGGCTTTTGTTCTTTGAAACAAATGTAGATTTATCTGAAGAAAAAACCGTGAAAGAATTATCTTCTGAATTAATAAAGCTTAAAGTTTCATCTTCATCTTTATTTAAGAACTCTGCGGTTAAAAGCGTAATCGAAGAAAGATTTGGTACAGAATAAGATGCCTTAGTTGAAGTATAAAAATTTTCATCGTTAAGCTGTACTTTTTTTAATGTAACACTGCCGCTGAAATTTTGCCAGTAATTCAAGGATATTCCGTTTCTTAGCGAAATATTTACGGCTTCAACATTGTGAGCTAAGTTTTGATAATTCGTATAACTGTACCTGTAATTATGATATTCGATAATGCTTAATCCTAAAATTCCCTGGTTTACATAAGCTATGTAAATTACAGGTGCGTCCTGGCTGTTGCGGTTAACTTTTAAATCTTTGATCGGTTCCGGAGAATAAATAAAATTTTTGTTGATGGAATCGTCCTTAAAATTTATCGTGTAGACTTCAATTAATCTTTTCCCGCGGTCAAAGCAATAAAAAGTTTTAGTTTCCGGTTCGTCATTATCAACTAAAACCTGGCTATGGTATTCGGATAGTGAATAAGAATAATACCAAGCAGGTATTCCGGAATTGTTCCTGACAATTAAATTTAAAGTTTGAAACGCACTGTCAATATAACAAAAATCAATTATTCCATTATTGCCCCTGTCAAAGCAAGTTATATCGCGGGGTTTAGGACTGAAAATAACATCAACAGTTTCAGATAAAGAAGTTAAGTTTGATATTGAAAAAATTTTACCCTGATCGCTGACGGCTTCAATTCCGTTTATGAATTTGCTGTAATAAGGAATCAAGCTTTCCAGCCCGTCTCTGCGTAAATAAACGATTTCCGGATAAAAGCCGTTTTCATTGTTTGCGTACAAAATAGAAAGTGTTGAATTTTTTTTATTGATATAAGCTATGTCGATTTTTCCGTCCTGATTGAAATCTCCCGTAATAATCTCGTCCGGAGTATAAAGAGTATTTATCGTTTCAATGTTGTCGTACGAAGAAGTATTATCGCCTAACATAACAACAATGGATTTTCCTTTTGTAAAAATTAGATCCTGCAAATGGTCTAAATTTAAATCAACAGTGTGCAGCAAATGAATTTTCTCATTTATCCTGAAAGATCTTACTTCCTTGAATTTATTATTTCCCATGTTGTAAAAAAATACCAGCGAATTATTCATGGCATCAAAAGCCGCAATGTCGTTCAAATCATCGTGGCTTAGATCAGCAAAAACAGCGTCCGAGAAACTTCTCCCTTGCAGAATTTTTTTATTAATAATTCCTTTAGAAGTTAAATACAAAATCGATAAGCCGTTAAATGCCGGGCCGGAAATCAGCAATTCATCCTTGCCGTTGCCGTTTATATCTACCGCGCTGATATTTTCGGGATAGGAATCGAATTTTATCTGCCCCGTTAAAAGCGCTCTGCCTGAGGAAGTAAAAGAATATATGCCAACTTTTCTATTTTGCCTGCTTGTGAAGGCATACCTTTTTATCGGACTGTTAATGTCGTTGATATTTTGAATGTTGGTTATTTCAAGCGGGACTCTTGAGGTAACAGGTTTTCCAAAGATTCCATTGCTCCCGCCGGTAAGTGAAACTATATTTTTTTTATCCGGATTGAAAAGGATTAGATCGGTGTAAGAATCATTATTATAATTTAAAGCGAGCAGGGAATTGTAACCGGAAGGAATATTAACGCCGCCGTATTTACAAAAGCCGTTTATAGGAACTTGCGGGAAAATTTCTGTTGACAAGAAAAAGATAATTGCAAAAAAGTAAAATCTATTTGTTTCTATTTTTAAGTCTTGCTTCTCTTCTTTGCAAAGCTTCTTCATAACGTCTTTTTTCATCTTCAGATTCCGGCACAGCTTGAACTGTTTTAACCGGTTTACCCTCATCGTCTAAACTTACGAAAGTTAAATAAGCCGTGTTTGTATGTATCCTTTTTCCTTCTCTAAAAGATTCGGAAAAAACTTTCACTCCAACTTCCATCGATGTATTGAAAACTCTATTTATGGATGCGCTTAAAGTTACTGCATCTCCAAGATTTATTGAGTGATGAAAATCTATTCTATCTACCGAGGCAGTAACGCAAACACGCTGCGAGTGTTTAGCGCAGCATAAAGCCGCACAGATATCTATCCAGTGCATTAACTGTCCGCCTAAAAGTTTTCCAAGCTGATTTGTATTATTCGGCAGGACAAGCTCGGTCATTGTTATAACAGACTCGCTGATTTTTTTAGGCTGCCTGTTCATTTAGCTACAGTTAAATTATTTTCTAATTTTGTTTTTAATTGTTCAACATCCTTAATGTTCTCGTCGTTAGGATATCTATCTATGAACTTAGCTATTTCAGCTAACGCATCGGTATTCTTCTTAATCTGTATCAGTAATTTAATTTTTGAGTACATAGCCATCGGCGCATATTTTGTGTCGTGGTATGAATCAAGAACATAATCATAATACGCTAAAGCAGCTTTATAATATTCAAGCTTTTCATAAATATAAGCTGTATGATATTCTTTTTCAGCGAGCTTATCGTTAAGTAAATTGATTTTTTTTTCCGCTTGCGGAACCTTTTCATTGGTAGGGAAAAAATCAATAAAAGCCTGGAATTCTTGTATGGCTTTCTTAGTATATTTTTGGTCAAGCGTATAATTTGGTGAAAGAAGATAATAACTATCCGCAAGCTGATACTGCGCCGCCGGGACAAAATGGCTTGAAGGCATATTTTTGATTAATTTACTAAATTCAAAAGCCGCAAGGATATATTCGCCCCGTTGAAAATGTGTTTGACCTAAATAAAACTGTGCGCTGTCAACTACCGTGCTGCCGGGGTATTGAAGTACGATTGCCTGAAATTCTTTTAACGCTTCTTCATAATCATGCTTGTTGTATAATTTCATCGCATAATTAAGCCGTTCGCCCGGACCCATATTTACCGTGTTTACTGTAGAAGCACAGCCCCAAAGCATTAAACCAAATACAAGAGCTAAAAGGGAATATTTCATCGTTACCTAACCTATTTCCAAAAAATAAAGTACAATAATAAATAATTTCTTATAGGCTTCAAAGGTAATTTTGCCTACTTACTGCGTATTGTGAAAAATAAAATTACCGCCACAGCAGTTGCTCCAATTGCAACTACCGGCTCCCAAAAGCTTGAAATAAAAGGTTCGGCAGGAGTTTCTCCTTTAGTAAAAGGATATGAATAATTTTGAATGTAGCTTAAGCTGTCGTAACTGACGGTATCAACCGAAGAATAATTAAATTTTTTTATTAATGATGAACTATCGAGAATTGAATAATTCCCGGTGAGAATGATATTCCTATCTAAATAAAATTCACCAAGAAGATTCTTCCTGAACATACTGTTATAATGAACATGTGCATTTACAACGGTGAAATTAATTTGAGTAGAGTTATCGCCGTTCAAATTATTTGGAATAATTTTAATTCCCTTTGATTTAAAATTTTCTAAAACCCTGTTTGTAAAAACCGAGTAATCGTTTCCCGAATCGAAATTTATTTTAACCGGTTTATTCTTCGAAGGTAAATTTTGAATAATATTATTCGACGCCGAATCCACAAGGCTAAAGAAAACGTCGAGATTATTTTTTGTCTGAGAAAGACCGATTGAACAATATCCAAGCAATAGTATTACAGAAAAAAGCAGGGAAGAAAAATAATTTTTCTTCCCCCAAAAAACATGAACCTTTTTATGCATAAATGCCGCGTAACTTTAATGTATGTGCTACTTTTTCAATTGCTATAATATAAGCACCAATTCTTAAAGATACATTATGTTTTTCAGCCGACTTATATACGTTTGTAAAGGCTTCATGCATCATTCTATCAAGTCTACGGTTTACCCTATCAAGTGTCCAGAAATAACCCATTCTATCCTGAACCCACTCAAAGTAAGAAACTGTTACGCCACCGGCATTAGCCAAGATATCGGGTATTACAAGAATTCCATTCGATTGTAAAATAGGATCTGCTTTCGCTGTGGTAGGTCCATTAGCTCCTTCGGCAATAATTTTACATTTTACTTTCTTAGCATTCTTAGAAGTAATTTGATCTTCTTTTGCCGCCGGAATTAAAACATCACATTGTAATTCTAAAAGTTCTTCGTTAGTAATTGGCTCGGCATTTTGATAATCGATTAAAGTTTTATGGCGTTCGACATGCTCGATCATTTCGTTAATATTAAATCCATTTGAATTGTAGATAGCTCCGTTCACGTCGCTCAATCCCACGATTTTAACTCCTTGTTCGTATAAAGCCTGCGCAGTAACGGAACCGACATTTCCGAATCCTTGAATTACAGCTATTGAATCATTTGGCTTTATTCCGATTTTATGAAGTGCGCCCAGCGCAACGCTTGTAACACCTCTGCCGGTAGCCTCTCTTCTGCCGAGTGAGCCGCCGATAAGAGACGGCTTTCCCGTTACCACAGCGGTTTCCGTTCTTTTGGAGTGCATACTGTAGGTATCCATTATCCACGCCATTGTTTGTTCGTTGGTGTTCATGTCCGGCGCAGGTATGTCGCGGTCGGGACCAAATACATCCATAAGATTTGATGTAAATCTTCTGGTTAATCTTTCTAATTCACTTGTGCTTAATAGTGAAGGATCACACTTAATTCCTCCTTTAGCACCTCCGAAAGGGATATTAACAATAGCGCACTTCCAAGTCATCCAGGCAGCGAGCGCTTTCATTTCATCCAGAGAAATATCCGGAGCATAACGTATACCGCCTTTTGAGGGTCCGAGAACATTATTGTGAATAACGCGGTATCCTTCAAAGACCTCCAGGCTGCCGTTATCCATTGTAATCGGAACAGAAGTTATTACTTGTTTTGTCGGCGCTTTGAGATAATTATATAAACCTTGATCAAGCCCGATAATCTTTGCAGCAATCTCAAATCTCTCCATCATTGATTCAAAGGGATTTTCTTTATCTAAAATCGGTGCCGGTTCTTTGTAATTATTCGCGAAAGAATTCATAAAGGTGTGTCCTTAAAAAATATTTAATAATAATTGCGCCAAATCTAAATAAAATAATTGAATCAATTCAACAAAAAATCAAAGTATTATTTTTGGTTGACCGGATTGCTCTCCTAAAATATTTTATACTTTAATTTATGAATGAGCCATTGCCTCAAGGCGTTTAATTCTTTCTTCTATGGGAGGATGGGTTGAAAACAGTTTCTTAATTCCGGTTCCTTTTAAGGGATTAACAATAAACATATGCGCGGTCGCGGGTCCTGCGTTATTAAGCGGCTTAAGTTGATTGACTGCGGAAATTTTTTTTAGAGCTGAGGCTAAAGCTAATGGATTATGCGATATGCGCGCCCCGTCTGCATCCGCTGAAAATTCTCTTGAGCGTGAAACCGCGAGTTGAAGAAGAGTTGCCGCAATCGGCGCCAAAATAATTAAAAACAATGAAGCAAGTCCGTTGTCATCATCATTATTGCTGCCTCTACCGCCGAACATCATCGCCCATCCTGCCATTTGTGCAATGTATGTAATTGTTCCAACTATTGTAGCTGCAATAGTTCCGATTAAAATATCGCGGTGCTTTACATGCGCAAGCTCGTGACCTAAAACTCCGGCAAGTTCTTCTCTAGATAAAGTGTTGACGATTCCTGTTGTGGCGGCAACTGCGGCGTGTTCCGGACTTCTGCCGGTAGCAAAAGCATTTGGCGTTTCATCTTCGATTAAATAAATTTTTGGCATTGGCAGACCGGCGCTGTGCGATAGTTCTTGAACTACTGAATATAATTCCGGCGCTGTGTTATAATCTACTTGTTTAGCGCGGTACATTGACAAGACGACTTTATCCGAAAACCAGTAAGAGCCGAAATTCATTGCGAGCGAAAAGAATAAAGCAATGGTCATTCCGCTTCTTCCGCCGACAAGATAACCGACAAAAAGAAATAACAGCATCATTATCGTCATTAAGAAAACTGTTTTCATGGTATTCATTTTTTCTCCGTTATAAGTTCTGATTTAAAATTAAATAAAGGATTAAGCCCAAACAATGATAGTATAGAGTATAAAATTATTATCGGAACTTAAGACATTCCTGCATGTAAAAAAGTTTCATCCGCTTTGTTTGATTTTCTCAAGTTCATCCCATCTTTCAAACAAAAATTTAACACGGCTTTTTTCCGCTTCGAGCTTATGGTTTAGCTCGTTAGTTTGCGATGAATATTTTTCATAATAATCAGGCGAAGAGAAAATGGACTCTATCTTTTCTATTTCGGATTCCGACTTCAAAATTTCTTCTTCGATTGTTCCCAACTCTTTAGCTTCTTTCCATGTTAGCTTTCTTACTTTCTGTTTTACACGCGAATCCTCTTTCTTAATTTTTGTTTCACCAGATATTTTGTTTTTTAATCTTTCGTTTCTTTTTTCCAGGTAATAATCATAATTGCCTTCGCTGAAATAAATTTCGTTGCCGTCTTCAAAGGCAAGTATGCCGTTGCAAACGCGGTTAAGAAAATATCTATCGTGGCTTACGATTACCAGGCATCCTTCAAAAGAGATTAAAGCTTCTTCAAGTATGCGAAGTGTTGGAAGATCAAGATCGTTTGTAGGCTCATCGAGCAAAAGAAAATTTCCTCCGTTTTTGAGAATGCTTGCAAGAGTAAGCCTGCTTTTTTCGCCGCCGGAAAGCCTTCCGACTTTAGTATTTATTCTGTCGTCCGTAAAAAGAAACCTTCTTAAATAAGTCCACACGCCAATATTTTGCTTACCGAATTTTATTATTTCATTTCCATCGCCTATTGCCTGGATTACGTTATCTTCATCATTTAAAAGCAGCCTCTGCTGATCTATATAATTAAACTCTGTTTTTTCTCCAATCTCAATTTTGCCTGTTGACGGAGGCAACTCTCCCAAAATAATTTTTAGCAAAGTTGTTTTGCCTGCACCGTTTTTACCTATGACGCCGAGCTTTCTTCCCGCATCAAATGCGAAATTAAATTCTTTAAAAATAATTTTCCCGCCGAGTTGAATGCTTATGTTCGTAAACTCCGCGACTTTCTTTCCAAGCCTTTCCGGCGAAGGAATAATTAGATCAACATCAATTTCTTTTTCCTTAACTTCCTGTGAGGCAACTTCGTAATAAGTATCGAGGCGGCTCTTAGCTTTAGTTCGCCGTGCGCGCGGACCGCGTCTGACCCATTCAAGTTCGCGTCTTAAAAAGTTTTGCCGTTTCCTTTCTTCAACTTCTTCAATAGTCTGGCGTTCAGCTTTGTTTATCAAGTAGTCGGTATAATTTCCCAGGTGTGAAAAAAATATTCCTGAAGAAAGCTCAACTATTCTGTTAGCAATCCGGTCGAGGAAATAGCGGTCGTGTGTTACAAAAATACAGCTTCCTTTGTATGAAGCAAGAAAATTTTCAATCCATTCTATTGAAGTTGTATCAAGATGGTTTGTCGGCTCATCAAGAATTAAAAGATCAGGTTGGGCAATTAAAGCTCGGCATAAAGCAACGCGTCTTTTTTCTCCGCCCGATAATTCATTTATTTTTCTATTTGCATCCGGAGCATTTAGTGATTCTATCAAAAGATCAATTCTTTTGTCAAGATTCCATCCATCAACGCGGAGAATTTTTTCTTCGAGCAAAATTTTATTTTTTGAATCAAAAGGTGTTTTTGCATAATCGTCAATAAGTCTTAAAATATTTTCGGCGCCGTCTTTAATATTCCGGTAAACATCTTTAGTCTCATCTAAAGTAAATTCCTGTGAAAGAAATCCTATGACCAAATCTTTTTTCTTTGCCACTTCGCCTGAATCAGGATTCAGCTTCCCGGAAATTATTTTTAGGAAAGTAGATTTGCCGGCGCCGTTTCTGCCTACCAATCCAATGCGGTCGCCTTCGTGAATGCTTAGTGAGGCTTTATTGAGTATTATTTGTTCACCAAAGTGAACTTCCAATTCCATCGCGGTTAAAATTACAGGGCTGACATTGCTTGACATACTTATAGAAAGTGTTTTATGTAAAAAGTCTTAAAAAATTATTTCGCAAATATAATGCATATTGTTGGTTTGAAATCAGCCGGAAAGTAAAACCGTACGACAGATATAATTTTTAAATTTTCCTTTTATTTCCCCTTGCCTTTATTTTATATTATAATTAAATAAGTGACGGAAAATTTTGGAATTATATGAAGAAACCAACCCTTTTAGTTTTTGTACTTTTTTTATTTCTACTAAATAAAACATTCGCTCAAAACACATACGATTTTTTAAAATTAGATATGAGTGCGAGGGCTGCATCACTTGCAGGAAGCTACGTTACCAACGATGATGATCCAAATGTTATTTTTTATAATCCAGCCGGAATGGGTTTGCTGCAGGGAATACCTGTTTCTTTCTCCTTTGTTAAGCACGTTCTTGATATAAACCTTGCCAGTCTTGCTTATTCTACCGATTTAAAAAATATTGGAAGAATGGGCGCAGCAATTGAGTATATCAATTACGGATCATTCACAGCTACAGACGATTACGGAAACAAGACCGGCACATTCGGCGCCGGAGAGCTTGCTGCTTTGGTGGGATACTCAAATTATTTGGGAGAAAATTTTTACTATGGAGCTAATTTAAAAGTTATTTATTCTAAAATTGCCGACAGATCCTCAAGCGCAATAGCAGTTGACGTTGGATTGCATTATTCTTTAACTCCCCAGCTTATAGACTTTGGTTTTGCTGTTACAAACATCGGCTCGCAGCTTTCTTCTTATTATTCAACAACAGAAAATTTGCCTCTTGATGTTGTGTTCGGTGTTTCAAAAAGGATGGAGCACATACCTTTAAGATTATCCTTAGATTTTCATAATCTTAGTGATAACAACAGCGTAAGCGACAAGCTGAGAAATTTTACATTCGGCGGCGAGCTTGTTTTAAGCCGCGTTCTTAGGTTAAGATTCGGTTATGATAATGCCAAAAGAAATGATTTGACAATCGGAAATTTTGCCGGGCTGGCAGGATTTGATATTGGTCTCGGATTGGTTATATCAAATTATAACTTTGATTACGGGTATTCTTCGCTTGGCTTGGTAGGTTCAATAAACCGGATAACAATTTCAACAGCACTTTAATTTTCTGATGAAAAAATTTTCAGCGTTGTTTGATTATTGAAGATAATTAATTCTTGTACGGGGTTTTTAAATACTCTTCAGCGTAAAAGCGGGAATTGTTATAATCTTTTAAATCTAAAGTTTTTTTATAATACTCAATTGCTCTTTCCCTTTTTCCCTGCAAGTCGTAAAGCATTCCAAGATATAAGTAAGAGTTTATAAGAAAACCCGAGGCTTCTTTAACATCAAGCTGTTTTGAATAAGTAACACAGTTTTTAAAATAAGTTATTGATGAATCAAGCTGGTTGAGGCTTTTATATTCATATGCAATGTAATAGGTGGCTTCACGGCGAGCGTTTATGTTATTATAGCCTGGATAATTGTTATCGGCTTTTGACAATACATCCGAAAAAATTTTTGAAGCGCTGAAGAAGTCGCCTTTTTTTGCAGCAATCCTTCCGCTCCACCTCTCAAAGACAGGGTTATCGGGAAAATCATCCGTCAACATTTTCGCGTATTCGTCCGCCATAATAGGATTATTTTCATAATCAAAATAAAGCGTCATCAAAAAATACCGCGCTTCATATTTCGCATACTTGCCGTTCAATGCTACGCTGTTAAGCTCAGTAATTCCTTTTTGCTTATTCCCGGGCGGGAAAAAAATCATTAACGGTTTCATCAGTGGAAATTGTTCCGGGATGACCGATGCATAATAATCATAAATTCCGAATCCAAGCTCTACATCAACATTTTTCGGATCGAGCTTTGCAGCGTGTTCAACAATAGGCAGCGCAGTACGCCCGTCATCTGCGGCTTTAAGCCAGCTTTCGCGGTAGGCTCTTAATCTTCCTCTAAATCCAATTGCGCCTCCTTTAAAGAATAATGCGTTTACATCGTTAGGATTTTGTTTTAATATTTGATCGCATTGAAAAATTACGTCTTCAAGCTTTTGATAAAACACGTCGTCGTAAGATTCATTATCTGGGTTTAAAAGGATTTTCCACCAATCAACCATTGCGAGAAAAAATCTTCCCTGCGGTTTATCCGGGTAATCGGCTATAATGCCTCGAAATGTTTTTTCCGCTTCTGGAAATTTTATGTCATAAATCTGCTTTATACCGGCTGCCACGGTTGAATCAAAGACGGGTGTTTGCGGCAATGCATAAGGTGCAATTAAAATCCAAAGTATGAAAATAATATTTTTCAATTTATGCATGTCACTAAAACCAAAGCAAAAAAATTGTTCAAATGCTTTTAGCTTTGAGCTAACTTTTCAAGAAGATATGACAAAATTTTATCCGTACTTACACGAACCTGTTCCATAGAATCACGCTCGCGGATCGTAACTGTTTGATCGCTTAAAGTCTGCGTGTCGACGGTTATGCAGAAAGGCGTTCCCGCTTCGTCCTGACGGCGGTATCTTCTGCCGACTGCGCCCTTGTCATCGTAAAATACTTTAAGATTTTTTCTTAAATCTTTTTCTATCTTTTGTGAAATTTCTGGCATTCCGTCTTTATTAACCAAAGGAAAGATGGCAGCCTTAACCGGAGCAAGCTTTGGATGGAATTTCAAAACCGATCTTTGTTCGCCGTTAACTTCCTCCTCATAATAAGCATCAACCAAGAATGCCATGAATGATCTGCTTGCGCCCGCAGAAGTTTCAATTATAAACGGAATAAATTTTTCTTTCGATTCTTCATCAAAATATTTTAATGATTTGCCAGAGAATTCTTCGTGCCGGCTTAAATCAAAATTAGTGCGGTTATGTATTCCTTCGATCTCGCCCCATCCGAACGGGAATAAATATTCGATATCGGTCGCTTCTTTTGCGTAGTGAGCAAGCTTTTCTTTTGGATGATCGTGGTAACGAAGTTTGTCTTTGGTCATCCCTAAAGAATAGAACCATTCGAGGCGTTCGTGTTTCCAGTAGTCGTACCACGTTTTATCCTCGGAAGGCTTTACGAAGAATTGCATTTCCATCTGTTCAAACTCGCGCGTTCTAAATAGGAAATTTTTTGTATTGATTTCATTCCTAAACGCTTTGCCGATTTGCGCAATGCCGAACGGAATTTTTTGTCGTGCTGAACTTTGCACGTTCAAAAAGTTTACAAAAATTCCCTGGGCAGTTTCCGGTCGCAAATAAACAACCGAGCCGCTGTCTTCTACCGGACCGACAAAAGTTTTAAACATCAGATTAAATTTTCTCGCTTCGGTAAAAGTTCCTTTGTTGCCGCACTGCGGGCAGTTAATCTCCGCAAGAAGAACTTTTCCTAGCTCGCCGTTTTCAAGAATATTGTTAAAAGTCTCGTTAAGTTCCTGCTCTGAAAAATTTTTTATATCGTGGTGAGACAGATTGAAAAGGAGATTGCTCTTGGAAACATTATCTAAAAACGCTTCAATGATTTTTCTTTTTTTCTTTTCATTAATTAAATCTGAAAGAGTATCGAGGCGGTAACGCGACTTGCATTGCCTGCAGTCGATCATCGGGTCTGTAAAATTTTCAACGTGACCGGAAGCTTCCCATACGCGCGGGTGCATTAAAATTGAAGCATCAAGTCCTTCAACATTCTCGCGGTAAGTCATAAACTTCCACCATTCTTCCTTAACATTTTTCAGCAACTCTACGCCGAGCGGACCGTAATCCCAGCACCCGTTTAATCCTCCGTAAATTTCACTTGACTGAAATACGAAGCCTCTTCTCTTGGATAACGAAACTATCTTATCAATATCTGTCTGGTTGTTCTTTTGCTTTTCGATTTTAAAATCCTCCAGGTAATCTTTTCAAAAAAATGAGTACAAATATAGCAAAAATGTATATTCTATTTGTTGATGAATCTTGTACTTTAAAAACTGAAATTATGCGCGATAATTTTTTAATTCTTTTACGAGAAATTTTTCAATCTTCAAGTGCGGATTGCTTAGCTTGCCTGATTTTTTTTTGATTAGATTGAGAAGCAGCAGCGCCTGAGAAATATAATTTAAGATCATAAACTTATTTTTTGCTCCGGCAAAATTTTTCTTTAACACCGATAGATGATTTTGAACAGTTTTTAAATCTCCTCTTTCTACCGGTCCGGATAAAGAATCTTCCGCGCCTGAAACTTTAATGTTATTTAGTGTTGAATTAACAATCGGTATAATCAGATCGTTAAAACTAATTTTCTTAATTCCGCTTTTCTTAAAAAATTCTTGTGCGGAAAAAATATTCCCGACAAAATAATTTGAAGCATAAACTCCGGCAAGATGATAAAATATTTTTTTACTGCTGTTAACTTTGAAAGGAATAAGGTCAAGCTTTTCCGCTATTGTGAAAAGCTCCTTTTCAGCTTGAGCGTATTTAGTTTCTATCGCGGCAAAACTTTTTGAAAGAGAAATAATTTTCTTAGAGGAAAATGTCTGCATAATATGGAATGAAGCGGACATTGCTTTCTTATTATTTAGACATTTTAACGCCAAGCTGTTTTCGGCGCCCGAAAAATGCACAAATATATCCCTGCGAAAGTTTAAAGGTAATTGTGAAAGCTGACTATCTAAAATTTCAATCTGGCTGTCCGGAACGCAAATTAAAAATAAGTTTGTTTCGGGAGGAATTTCTTCAAGTCTGTTTGAAAAGTTTTTTACCTGGAATAATTTTGCCAGTCTTTTGGCTGATGAAATATTTTTGCTGATCACGGAACTAATATTGTAACCGGAAAGGACCAAAGCATTGGTTAATGAATAAGCAATTTTGCCGGCGCCGATAATTGAGATATTAATTTTTCCTGATGCCAATCAATCACCATAAATAGCGGCTGAAAGATAACCCACCACCTGGTTGTTGTCGCCTGAAGTATCGCCCGAATCGCTTCTGTTAAGAATAACTGATTTATTTTTCCCGCTTAGGAAAGCGGCTTTCATCATTGAAATGATTGGTCCGCCGCCGCATGCCTCACAAACCCTGTTATCAATATCAAATTGCAGACCGTTAAAATCAAACTGTTTAATTTTTTCTTCAACAATTGAATCCAGTTTGAATGCTTTATCTTTCGAATAATAATGTGAAAGATCGGAACTGGCAACTATAACAGTGTAATCGTCAATAACTTTAGCAAGCCGTTCGGCAAGCTCGGATACGTACACAGCGTTTTGATCGCCCATAACAATTGGAACAATTTTAAAGTCATTTAATACATTTTGCAGGAATGGAATTTGAACTTCAACTGCGTGTTCTTCTCTATGACCGTTTATACCGAAAAAAATATTTTTACTGCCTTCAATAATCTTTGCTGAAATTTCGTTATTGATTTCTACAACACCCAGCGGAGTTTCAAAAGCGTCACCGTCGTATATTGAAATGCCGCGGAAATATTCGTGGTGGCTTGGTGAGATTATAATTACATTTTTAATGTTTTTATTTTTTAGGACTTTAAAACCAAAAGCTGCTGTTCTTCCCGAATAAATATAGCCGGCGTGAGGAGAAATTATTCCCGTTACCGAATCCGGATTTAGTAAAGGTTCGGCAAGGCTTAATAGCAGGCTTAACTCTTTATCAAGCTCATTAGGATCTGCCGGATAAAATAATCCTGCTACAACCGGTTTTCTAATTTTGCTCATAAGTTTTTTTCCGGTTTCCCATTTCAGAAAAGACAGTCGCGGTAAATATTTTTATATCAAGCATTTTATTTTGCCAGGCATTAGGATTTATGCCTGCTTTTTCGCAAATCGCCATTAAAAATTGATCGCGGTTATAATTATTTTCAGCGGCTACCTGTGGCAAAAGCAGCGCTCTGCTAAAACCATAGTCCAAAACTAAGCCGTGCACGCCAAGCACGATCTCATCATAGTTTAAAATCGGAGCTAGCATTGAAAGAATAGAAATTTCTATATTGGTATGAGCAAACTCTTCTTCTGTTAATGATGGGAAACGCGGATCATTCGTTGCGGCTTGAACGGCGGCGTCGCAAACTGTTTCAAAAATATTTTTGTTTGAAGAAATATATCCGATGCAGCCTCTTAGGCGGTTGTGAATGGTTAAGGTAACAAAAGCGCCCGGACCTACCTGAGCTAACCCGGGGAAATAATTGTAATCAATTATAGACGGTTTTTCCTCGCCGAATAATGAGTCGATGGAATCCCGAGCTGCCAATATCAGCACTCCTTTTTCTTTTTCTGTAAGTTCCATCTTTTAACTTCTCTATGTTAAAATTTTATAGAACAAACGACAAGCTTTTCTTTTTCTTTCAACAAAAAAATTAAATTGTCTTTCACAAAAAATGAATCAGGAACGAAAGCTTTGACGTGAGTGTTAAGTTTTTCTTCAAAAATAATCTTTTTATTAGAAATATCAATAGCTAAAAAGTTATTATCAAAATACCCGTCTTCTATAATCGCATGAAAGCTGAGAAGCAGTAGATCGTTCATCTTTACAAATTCTATTTTCCCGGAGATTACATTGTTAGCCTGAACCTCTTCAATAAATTTTATAACAGCAGTGTCTACTTCATTTTTTCCATCAAAATATTCAGTAAAATAATAGCCATCATAATTTTGCTGCTGTATTGTTTCTTCACGCAGTTCATTTACTTTTGCCGCGTCTTCTTTAAGGTCTTCAATAAAAGTTCCGTTCCGGTAATCGAGCGAATAAAATTGTCTTCCCTCAAAAGTTTCCTGGTAAACATATAATTTATTTTGCCTGATAAATAAAAAAGTAGAATCTTCTGTTTCCCAAAGGATTTTTTTAGTTATTGCATCATAAGCCATTATTCCTTTGTGGCGCGGCATATCCGGTTTAATATATTTATGGAAATAAATTATGTCTTTATATACCGCTTCTATTCCAATCCAGAATTTTTCTTCAAACTGGAGATCCGAAAAAATATTTTTACCGGTATTAATATCCAGGCAATTAAAAAAAGCTTCTTTAGTTTCTGTGTTTCTTTCTTCAATAATAATTTTTCCGGAATCGCTTGGAACCAATCTCCAGATTTGTCTGCTATTTGAAAAAGAATATTCTTTTTTAATCTTCATAAATTTATTTTAACCGATCTCTTCAAACCGCGCGGTAAAGTGGCGCAGCATCGGCGCCTCATAAATAATTTTATATCCTTTAAGTGAATCTCTTTTTTTAAAGACTTCAATAATAATTTCCAAAACGTAATCAATGTGGCTCTGGGTGTAAACTCTTCTCGGTACGGCAAGACGGACAAGCTCCATCGGCGGAGGAATTAATTTTCCATCGTTATCATATTTCCCAAACATAACGCTGCCGATTTCCACGGATCTTATTCCGCCTTCGATGTACAGCGCTCCTACAATTGATTGTCCGGGAAATTGTTCCTGAGGAATATGAGGAGTAAATCTTTTTGCATCGAGATAAATTGCATGTCCTCCCGGCGGCTCAATTATTGGCACGCCGGCGGCGACCAGCTTTTCCCCGAGATATTCTATGCTTCTTATTCTATATTGAAGGTAATGCTCATCAACGATTTCTTCCAGTCCCTGCGCCACGGCTTCAAGATCGCGCCCGGCTAATCCGCCGTATGTTGAGAACCCTTCGGTAACTATTAAAAGATTTCTGCACTGCATCGCAAGTTCTTCACTGTTTAGAGCTAAAAAGCCGCCGATATTTACAAGCGCGTCTTTCTTTGCGCTCATAGTTACCCCATCGGCGTAGGAAAATATTTCTTGAGCAATTTCCAAAACGGATTTATTTGAATAGCCTGCTTCTCGCTTCTTAATAAAGTAGGCGTTCTCGGCGAACCGGCATGCATCAATGAAAAGAGGAATTCCGTATTTGCGGCAAACTTCTTTTGTCTCTTTAATATTTTGCATTGAAACCGGCTGACCGCCGCCTGAATTATTCGTAATAGTAATCATGCAAAGCGGAATATTTTCTTTACCGGTTTTCTTTATAAAGTTTTCTAATTGGACAACATCCATATTTCCTTTAAAGTCGGCACGTACTTCGGGATGCTTCCCAGCTTCATTCAGCAAGTCAACCGCTTCAGCGCCGGTGAATTCCACGTTCGCACGGGTTGTATCAAAGTGTGTATTGTTGGGAAAATATTTCCCTTTGCCGCCGGTAATTGTAAATAAAATTTTTTCGGCAGCGCGACCTTGGTGCGTCGGAATTATAAATTTCATACCGGTGATTTTTTGTACGGCTTCTTCAAACCTGTAAAAGCTTTTTGATCCGGCGTAAGATTCGTCGCCGTCCATAATTCCCGCCCACTGCTTTGAACTCATTGCCGAAGTTCCGCTGTCAGTCAGCAGATCAATTAATACATCATCGGCGTGAATTAAAAATGGATTGTAACCGGCGCGTTTTAGAATTCCGGTTCTTTCTTCGCTTGTTGTAAAGCGGATAGGCTCGACGGATTTTATTTTGAAAGGCTCAATTATTGTTTTCATAACTTCCAATGTTTTGTTTTAAAATTCATGCCTTTTGAGCAAGCTGAAAAAAATATCAAGACAAAGTTCATCAAAAATTTTGATTGAAACAATTTTTAGAACAGGTATGTTGGATTGCAAGTGAAATTTGATTTGGCGTAATCGAGACGGCTTTATTTAAATAAATAAATTTTACTTCTAATAAATGCGTCCTCTTATTTATTATAATCTACGCCGTAGTTTTCCAGGCTTTGCAAGCCTTCGTCAATTTTATATTGCCAGAGATTAGTTGCTTCTTTAATTTGCCCAAGAGAAGTATCTTTTCTTATTTCCTTTATTGTTTGGATTAATGCTTCGTTATTTTGCTCCGCTAACTTTTGAAAAACTGCTTTATAATCATCACCGCTGAAATCTGTTTTGGAAAATTCCTCCCGAAGCTTTCTTGCATATAATTCATAAACATCGAAGATCAACTGATCATAAAGCAATGCGCTTTTTGTAGCAATGTTCGTGTTAACCCATGAGTGTTTTTTATCGAACACGCAGATCGAAACAATTCTCGGCTTGCTGAACAAATTATCTTTTACAATCATGGAAGGATTATAAACATGAATATCGCTTATAGTTTTCTCTTCCGGATTAACCGGATATCCTTCAAAATCTTTCCATGTTAACTTTCTCGATTGAGACCAATATAAATAATCATCCGATCTGTATGCCTTATACAGACCCGGTACATTTTCCTGCGCGCATTGCATGAAGAAAAAAGAAAGGATAACCGTAATAATTATTTGTATTAAATTATTTCTTGATCTCATAATTAAGGAACTATATTTTTATTTTGTTCATTCCAGAGTTTGTACCAGTCGTACCAGGGGACAAGGTAAGGAATGGCTGTTATTCTTCCGCCGAACCCCATGTACCTATAGGTAAACATATTTACATTACTAAGCTTTAATGATTTGAGTGTGTTATCATAAATCTTAACGCCGTATTGGTTAGCGAGGCTTTCAGTATAGGAATCAATTTTTTTGTTCCATTTCTTTCTCATAATTTCATCTTTAATTACGGATTTAATTGAATCCGATAATGCAAGATTCCCGTATTCAGGTTTTTCTTTCCTGCCTATAAGCTTAAATATTGAGTAACCTTCGTCGGTGGCAATCGGTCCATAAACTTCTCCGATTTTCATTTTAGCTGCGGCTTTACCAATCGGACCGTACATTGTTACCGGGAAAAACCCGAACTCGCCGTTTTTATCTTTTGTGCTCTTACGTTCGGTGTAAATCCTTGCAAGCTCGCCGAAATCTTTTCCTTTTTTTAATTCATTGAGTACTGTTTCCATTACATCAAGCCTGCTATTTAATATTTCCTGGATATTTACTTCCTCGACTGAGTTTTGAGTTTTATATGTAGTGTTGAAAAAATCTTTTATTTCATCATCCGAAACCTTAAGCGAATCATAAAACGTATTTCTTAGCATTTTTGAGAGGTAGCTTTTCTCCCAAATTTTCATATCTGATTTTACCTGCGGCTCATTTTCTAATCCCTGCTTGTAACCTTCTCTTGCAAGAGATTCCTGCCGTATAAAAAAATTAACATGAGTTAAAAGATCATTTGCTATATGGTCAAAGTCAATCGCTGGAGGAGTAATAACAACTTGATCGATTAACAGGTTATATAAAAATTCTTTCATGGTCGCCGGTCTACCCGGGAATTTTATAAAAGGCATCGCTACGCTGTCGACACCGAATTCGTTCATAATCTCTTTCAGCTCGTCTTCATGAAGAGTAAGCCAATGATCTTTATAATACGGATCACTTGCAATCCTTGTATTTACAACAGCCATAACTTTGTAAACAAGACTTCTGAACAAATTAATATCCGTATATATTTTTTGTTTGGAGACTAAGTTTTTAATATACACTTCTCCGATTTCTCGTGCCTTTTCTTCTTTGAGGCTGCGCATTACCGATTCCCTTACACTTCCTTCATCCGTATAAGCTCCCTTCATTGATTGTACTTTATCTTGAAGCTTAAAAATAAACCATCCGAAATAGGTTTTAATTGGAGAAGAAAAACTTCCGACCTTCATGTTGTATAATGTATCTTCCACATAAACATCGTTCATGCTGCCGAAGTTAACCGCAATTGACGTATGCTGACCTAATGAATCGCTGCTTATCATTAAAAGTGAATCAAAAGACGCGCCGTTCTTTAGCTTCGAATAAATGCCGAAAATTTTTGTCGAGTCTCCCGAGCTGATAATATTTACCCTTAAAGTCCATTCGCTTTTTTCAATAGCCTTATTAATGTCCTCCTTAGAATATTTTATTTTGCTCTCGATTTCTTTTTTAAATAAAGCGTCTCTTACGTAAAGATTCTCCAGAGGATGAACAAGATTTTTATAATAATCAGTTGTATCGTATCCAAGCTCTTTTGCTTTTTGTGACCAGAGGTCTTCGGCAATAATAGAGTATAGTAGATCGTAACGGGTTGAATCGGGATTAAATTCGTCGCTGTCTAAATGCGGGGTAAGCTCGTATCGCTTTGTAAATTCTTCCGAAGAAATTTTATCTTTGCCTATTGCCGCAACAACAGAGTTCTTCTTCTGCGCGAAGCTTAAATATGATGACGCGATAAATATAATTATGGATGCTGATATTTTTAGCTTGTTCATCTTAAAACAATTTTTCCTTTAAGTATTATAGTAATAAAAACAACTGCGCTGAATTTTTTTGCACCCGGCGCAGTTGCAAACTTAATTAAATTAATGAGGTTGGCGAAAGGCTATTCTATAGTTAAATCTCCAGTAAGTTTTATATCGCGTGAAGAACTTCCGATCATTACCTTGACTTTCCCGGGTTCAAACTTCCACCCATCGGTCTGGTCGTCATAAAAATCAAGAGCATTTTTATTGATTGTGAATTCGACATGCTTGGATTCGCCTGGCTTCAATGTAACTCTGTCGAAAGCTTTTAGCTCTTTAACCGGGCGTTCTACTTTTGATTTTAACATTCCAAGATAAAGCTGGGGAACTTCAGTGCCTTCGAGCTTGCCGGTATTTTCTAATTGAAAATCTATTTTAAAATTTTGACTATCGGCTTCGGGAGTTATTTTCAAATTTTTGTAAGAAAATTCCGTATAAGATAAACCAAACCCAAACGGGAACAGCGGCGCAATATTTTCTTTATCGAAATGCCGGTAGCCGACAAATATTCCATCGGAATAATCCGAAACGCTGTCCTGAGCTTTGTATGTTTTATATGCTGAGCAGTCCTTCCAGCTTTTTGGAAAAGTTATTGGCAGCTTCCCCGAAGGATTGTAATATCCTAGAAGAACATTTGCGACAGCATTCCCAACTTCTTCTCCGCCGAACCAAGCTTCCAAAACACCGTCCACTTTGCTTATCCATTTATTCATTATAACCGGCGAGCCTGAATTTAAGACGACTACTACATTTTTATTTACTTTAATTAGAGCTTCGATTAGTTTATCCTGGTCATTGGGCAAATCTAAATTCTTGCGGTCAAATCCTTCCGATTCAAAAAATTGCGAAGTACCCGCAAAGACTACAACAATGTCGGATTTTTTTGCGAGTGCGACAGCTTCATTAATTAAATCTTCATTTGGCGGTCTCCAGCCAAGCTTAGCAACAGCGTCTCCGCCGTTTTGATAAAATTCATATTTTATCGCATAAGATTTTCCGGCAATTAATTTTACTTTGTATGAGTGAACTTCAGTTGCATGATCGCTCCAGTCGTCGACTACTAATTTTCCATCAAGATAGAGCCTCGATCCATCATCTGAAGTTACGTCTAAAATATAGTTGCCGGTTTTAACCGGTTTTAATATTGCTGTCCATCTTATGGAATAATTTTCGCTTCTAAATCCTTCAAACGGCGCTTCGTTGCCCCAATTAAAATTAATTTCCTTATCTATTCTTGAATACACGGGCTTACCTTCAAGATTCATATTATCAAAAAATTCTGCTTTCAAGCCGTGTTCTTCGGTCTTATCCGGAAGGTATAAAAATGATGAATCAATATATGTTCCATCGCCATCTAATTGAACTCCTTGGGCAAAATTAATTTTTACTTTATCTCCAATTTTTTCTTTAAGAGCAGATAAAGGACTGACGGCAAATACCGGGTTAACCATTGAACTTCCTCCTCCTCCGACTCTCGCGTTAATCGCGCCCGATCCTATTACAGCAATAGTTTTTATTTTCTTTAAGTTTACCGGAAGGATATTATTGGTATTTTTTAGAAGTACGATTCCTTCCGTTGCAGCGTGCAAAGCAACTTGCCGGTGTTCTTTAGTATTAATTAAATCCGGTTCGGCGGAATCATTTTTATCGAACAATCCTAATTCAAACATTACTCTTAAAATTCGTTTAATCTTTGCGTCAATAGCAGATTCTTTTACTGTTCCGTTTTTAATTGCATCGGATAAAGTAGAATCATTTAAATAAGTTCCTGAAGGCATTTCTAAATCCAAACCGCCGTTTGCCGTGGGAATGCTGCTGTGGACTGCGCCCCAGTCGGACATAACCAGCCCGTTAAACTTCCAGTCTTCTTTAAGTTTGGTATTAAGAAGATAATCGTTTTCGCTGCAATACTCTCCGTTCACTTTATTGTAAGCGGACATAACACATTTAACATCGGCTTCAGTAACAGCAGCTTTAAAAGCTCTAAGGTAAATTTCATTTAAAGCTCTTTTATCAACTTCAACGTTTACAAAACCTCTTTGATGTTCCTGGTTATTTGCGGCAAAATGTTTTACGGTAGCGGCTACATCCTGGCTTTGGACGCCTTCGATATAGCTTACAGCCATTCTTGAAGTTAGATAAGGATCTTCGCCGTAGCTTTCAAAATTTCTTCCACCCTGTGGTATACGCGCAATATTAACACACGGACCTAAAATAACATCACGACCTTTGCCTTTAACTTCCTGTCCGATTGAAATTCCGATTTTATTAATTAATGAAGTATCCCATGTTGCAGCCAGACAAATTCCGGAAGGAAATGCGGAAGAATTTCCCCAGCGCACGCCGAGCGGACCATCAGACATTTTTAATTCAGGAATATCAAGCCTTTTATTTGGCTTCGTGGCAAAGCCGGTTCCGCCAAGCATATCAATTTTTTCCTCGAGCGTCATTCTATTAAGCAAATCGTTTACCCGCTGATCTACCGGAAGAGCTTTATTTTTATAAGGCTTATTATTATCCTGAGCTGAAATATTTATGTTCATAATTAATCCCAAAATCATAAAAAACATCGCATAATATTTTTTCATCATAAATCTCCTGAAAATTTATATTTATAAATTATTGTATAATGTCTTCTTACTCATATAATATTATTTATACGCTATGCCGATTTAAGCTTGTAATAAAATTATAAGGAGGATCATGTTTTAAAGCCCTAATGCTTTTATATATTTCTCGTTCACTTTGCAATTTTTTAATTGAATGTTCTCAAGGTAATCCGACAAAGCTTTCTCAATTATTTCTTTTGATGGTCTGTTCTTTCTAATTTCTTCAAAAGTCTTTCTTGGAGATTCGGCAAAGTCAATTACATCTTTATATTCTTGAGTCATAGGAATCGAAACCATGCACGTAGTTGCATCGAGCTTTTTGTAAGGCCAAAAACACCAGCCTGTATTATTTTTCTCCAAAAGATTACGGAAAGAATTTATCCACATATCTGAGTTCTCGCCGGATTCTCCAAGCCAGATCGGCACATTGTTTTGTTCCCTGAAATCAATATATTCTTGAATTACGGATTGAGTTGTGTCGCTCCAATATTTATGAAATGTATAAATCGATTTTGAATCGAAAGGCTTGCCGAAAACTTTAAAGTTTGAATCCCACTGCGCGCCGCCGAGAATAACAACATGATTTGTGTCTACTTCTCTGACAGCTGCGATGATCTTTTTATAGACAGGCTCCAAAAATTTATTGAGCTCTTCGGTATTAAAAAAGGTGCGATTGGTTCGTTCAAAAGATCGTAGCCGACAATTATTTTTTCGTCTTTATATCTGCTGGCAATTTTTTGCCAGAGAAGTGCGGTTAAATCCTGACTCTCTTTGCTTGTAAAAAGAAATGGATAACCCCAGCCGTCATCAATATTATCTCCGGTCTGACCGCCGGGAGCGCAATGCATGTCGAATATTACCCAAACTTTATTTTCTCTGCACCAGTTTATTACACTGTCCAGCAACTGAAATCCTTCGTCATACCAAACGCCGGGGTGTTCTTCGCTGACAAATAATTTGTAATTGAATGGAATCCGTACTGAATTTAATCCGCATTTTTTTATGAACTGAATATCTTTTTCAGTGATATATCTTTCACGGTAAGTCTTCCAAAATTTTGAGGCATCCTCCGGTCCAACTAACTCATCAATTAAATCATTTATTAATCGATAAGAGTTGGTAGTTTTAAATTTGAACATATATCCTTCGGGCACAAGCCAGTTGCCGAGATTAATTCCTTTCAATAAAATAGGTTTGCCTTCGTATATTATATTTTCTCCTTTAGTTTTTACGAATTCATTTCCTTGAGCAATAATTTTGTTATTTAAAACCAAACCGATAATTACCGCAAGCAGGAAATAACAATATTTATATTCGTTTGAATGTTTAATCATACTCATAGATCCCTTTTGATTTAAAAAATATGAAAGAATTATTATTATTTTTTTTGACTAAATACAAAAACAGATGCTGCAAATTCAGCGTTGCACCACGAAAGCGGAGAAGCTTCGCTGCAATCAGACTCATTTAGGTAAATTCTTTCCGGCATTAACCCGTAAGAATTGGAATTGTCGATCACCCAATCAATATGCTTTTTTGCCAAGGAATAATCTCCATATAAGCACTGATATTGCGCTTCGGCGGCAGTAGTAAAAAAGAAAAGATCTCCGCCGTAATTTGAAAGCCATGCGTTATCCAACGCCTCAAAATATTCCACACCTCCGTTGTGTTTACTGGTGCTGTCTTCAATAAATTTATTTGTTTGAACAATTAATGAGGTATTTGGAAAACCCCACAATACTCCAAAGTTCAGTGAGGTATCCCAGAGATAGAGTTTATTTTTTGTCTGTGTTGAGATACTATAATTTCCTTCGGCTTTTATTCCATGAAATCTAAGTGCGCAAAGAGCGTCTCTTTTTTTATCAAATAATTTGCCCATGGAATTTGAAATCGTTTCCGATGCTTCCAAATATTTTTTGGAAAGTGCTTTATCGCCAAAACCGGCGGCGACTTGAGAAGCAGTATTTAACGCGGCTGCACAAGTCATATTTGTTGAAGGCAGATAACCGGTCCATTCCACAATTCCTCCTTCATACAATAATCCTGACGCGTCAATCTTGCGTACAAGAAAATCCGCAAGTTTATATATGAAAAATTTATCCGCCAGCCAAACTTTCTTTGCTTTGTAGTAATTATTTAAGAGCTGGATTAAATATCCATTTGCGTCCCACTCCGGCTCATCATAACGGGCACCGCTGCCGGAGTTAACAGCCTTTGCGTTGGCATCGTATCTTGCATAAAATTCTCCTGTGCTTTTTCCCGGAATGTTTTTACTAGCCCAAAAAGAAATTATTGATTTAGCTTCTTCAAAATGTCCGGTCATCAAAAAAACTCTTGCGCACATCATGGCGTCGCGGGGATAAAGCTGCGGCATATTGTTCGTTACAAACTGTCCTGTAATATCGGCGGGGATTTGTCCCTCTAAACATGCCGATTTTACAGCATACAAAGTTCCCTTGTAATATCGCAAATATTTTTTTGATTCATCAAATCCCTTTTTAAAATGCGGAAGCTTTCCTTCGTTCATCCATTTATTCCAATAAACGGAAGCTTCGTTTTGCAAATCTTTTTGCTTAAGAAGAAAGACCAAGTTTGATTCAGCTTCTTTTTTAGAATTTGCAGCGGTGATGATAATATTTTTCCCGTTTGTTACGGTTATTGAAGAATCATTAACTTCAATTTTATCAGAAGACGGATTTGATGCGACCCCAAGTACAAAGCCGTTTGACCATTCTGCAATAGCAAAACCGTTTTCAATTTTCAGCGAAACTAACTTTGTTGATATATCGGTTAAAATATTTTTTTTAAGGAGTAAATTAAAAATATTTTTTACAGGCTCTTTTCCGCTTCCAAATTTTAAAGAAAGCACAGCGGCATTTTTAGGATGGACGAAACACTCGACTTTTTCTATCAAGCCGCTTTCATATTTTGTTTGAGTTTCCGTTGTGAAAAAATTTTTCATCCCGGTAGATTGGGTTAAAATATTTTTCTCTTCGGGAAATGTAAATGAACTTGACGCGACATAATCTTCAGCATAATTGTTGAAATAAAAATGCTGAATTCCTTTGCAGCCCGTTAATTTGGCAATCCGCTTATCATCGGAATAAACGACACATAACCTGCCGTTGCCAAGTATTGAATATCCTTTCCATGGTCGTTTGGAATTTTGCGGTAAGCTTTGAGCTAAACTTGAAATTGAAAATATGATTAGAAAAAAATTATAATAGAATTTTGCAGTAGACTTTTTTTTCATTTAGGGCTTTCAGTTGATTATTTTTTTTGGCGATGAATTGCGGCTACCTCATTAATATTCTATTAGTTATTTGAGTCAATTTAACGTTGAAAAACATTTTCCTTCTTGATCTTGTCAAGTTCATTCCAAATTAAAGCGCTCGCGCCGAGCACAGCAGTATTGCCTTTAGTTAATGCCGATGGAAGAAGCTTTACTTTACCTTTAAATATGTTGAGCAGGTTTTCTTCAAGGTATTTTTGAGTCGGCTTAAAAAGCAAATCGCCCGCCGCCGCCAAACCGCCGAACAGAATAATTGCTTCGGGGCTAAAATGCGCGATCGAGTCCGCCAATTTTATTCCTAAAACTTTGCCGGTAAAATCGAAGGCTTCTAAAGCAATTTTGTCGCCTTTTAATGCGGCTTTAGAAATCATCTTAGCGGATATCTGGTTAAAACTAATGTTCCTAAATTCGCTTTCTTCGGTCGAATTACAAAGCAGTTCAAAGATTGTCCGCTTAATTCCGCTAGCCGAAGCATAAGTTTCCAGGCAGCCATTTCTGCCGCATCCGCATTTCCTTCCGTTTGGGTCATAAATTGTATGACCAATTTCGCCGGCGAAGCCATCGGCACCGTAAATTAATTCTCCGTTTGCAACAATGCCGCTTCCGAGTCCGGTGCCTAATGTTATAACTATAAAATCTTTCATTCCTTTAGCAGCGCCGAACTTCATTTCGCCGATAGCTGCTGCGTTTGCGTCGTTTGTAATCGCGGAAGGAACATCAAAATATTGCTGGACAATTTCTAAAACTTTAACATAACCCCAGCTTAGATTTGGCGGATACTCTACAGTTCCTTTATAATAATTCGCATTGGGCGCGCCGATTCCTATTCCGATAAAATTATAATCACTTGAAATGTTTTTGTGAAGATTATTGATCTCTACGTGGAGCCTATCGAATAATGTTTCTGCCGGTTCAAACGAGTTTGTAGGAATTGATGATTCAGCAACGCAGTTGCCATGTCTATCTACAAATCCAAAACCGGTATTTGTGCCGCCTATATCGATTCCGAGAGTTACATCTGTTTTAGGCATTTTGCGCCTTTAGTTTGGGAAGATGAGGGATATGTCCTTTCATTCCATAATAAACTATAAACAAGTAGCAAAGAACCGGTAAGATAAATGCATGATGAATTCCGATATTATCCGCAATAAATCCTTGAATTACCGGGATGATAGCGCCGCCTACAATTGCCATACAAAGAATTCCCGAACCTTGTCCGGTATGTTTTCCCAATCCATCGATTGCCAAAGTAAAAATTGTCGGGAACATAATTGAGTTGAATAAGCCGACCAAGAGAATAGACCACATAGCTAAATAGCCAAAAGACAGCATTGAAACAATTACTAGAATACTTGCGGCTATAGCATTAAAAGCAAGCACACCGCCGGGCTTAATTTTTCTTTGAACATAGGAGCCAATAAATCTGCCCAGCATTGCGCCTCCCCAGTAAAATGAAACAAACTTACCTGCGTCCGCCGCTTTCAATCCCAACACATCCGAGCTTCCGAAATAATTTACCAAGAAGCTGCCGATGGAAACTTCAGCGCCAACGTAAACAAATATTCCGATTGCACCAAGGATTAAATGTTTGTATTTCCACGCGCTCTCGTGATGTGCATCGAAGCTGCTTCCATCTCCTCCGCTTGAACCAATGCTGCTTGCTTCAATTTCAGGAAGCTTTACCAATGCAAAAATTCCGGCGATGATTAGTAATGCCGCCGCCAGTCCAAGATAAGGAACTTGAACGGCACTGGATTCAGTTAATTGATAAGCAGTTAATTGTGCATGATTCATTTTTTGAATTTCTTCAGTACTTTTTACAGCGACTGAAAGGATTAATAAAGAGCCGAAGTAAGGTGCAATTGTAGTTCCTAAGGAGTTAAATGCTTGTGTAAGATTTAGTCTGCTCGATGCTGTTTCCGGTTTTCCTAAAATTGCCACATAAGGATTAGCCGCAACCTGAAGCAATGTAATACCTGCCGCTAAAATAAAAAGCGCAAGAAGAAATAAAGGATAGGAACGTGTTCCGGCTGCGGGGTAAAAGGCTAAGCATCCAACCCCGGCAGTCACTAACCCGATTATGATTCCTCTTTTATATCCGATTCTTTCAACCAAAATTCCGGCAGGAAGAGATACTAATGCATAAGCTCCGAAGAAACAAAACTGTATAAGCATCGCTTGCGCATAATTTAGTGAAAATACTGCCTTGAGATGTGGAATTAAAATATCATTTAAACAGGTTAGAAATCCCCACATAAAAAATAATGTGGTAAGGATTGTTAATTCTGTTGTATAATTTTTATTGGATTGATTTAGGGGTTGTGCAGTTGTAGTGGTCGGACTTGATACAGCCATTATAGCTCCTTCTGAATTTTGATAATGTCGGGTTATCTTTTTTAATATCTTTTATTTGAAATTAACGCTTTAAATTTTGCCGCTAAAGTAAATGTAAAATTAATAATATTTGCCATCATTAGCACTTCAATTGAACGAGGTGTTAACGTTAGCGAGGTAAGAACATCGGATTCTATATTTTTATATTGTTTGATCATTTTTCCTAAACCTTAATTCATATCGGTTTTTTTTAATCTCCGGCGAACAGGAAGACATTATTTACTTATGCCTTTGGGCAAATACTATGCCTGCTATATTAATTTCAATATTATAAATATTATAATTCAAACCGTTCATTTTAAGGCGATAAGTTTTTAATTTCTATTCTAAGGATATTTATATTTTATTATTTTAATAAAGTTTTATTATTAAAATAATAACAAAGATAGTAAAACACCATTTGAAAAAATAAAATAATGTAGAAATAAGAATAAATGTTTACTTATAATTTTACGGAATGAAATTTTCTGGCTGACAAAGGCTTAAAACGCCTCATCCTGATCTATCACCAAATTTGAAGTGTATGAATTTGGATTATTTTTTTTAACTTTTCATGAAGCTTTTTCGTTATAGTCAAAAAAACATGTTATGCAAGTTTTAATCAACAATACTTATTAAATAATTCAAACCGGGAAGAATAAATTGAAATTCGGAAAAATTTTTTATGTGGTTATCAGTGCTTTTCTGGTAATAACTTTCGTCTTGGTAAGCTATATTTTCCCGCCTTACAATTCTACCGCCGATTCCCCTGGAGGCGTTAAGAAAATTTATTACGCAGATGCCATACCGCCGGCTCTTCAAAAGGTGGTGAATATGTTTAATGAAAGGTATAAAGGACAAATTGAAGTTGAGACCATTAATCTTCCGTTTGACAAGTTTAGCACGAATGAGCGAAAAGAACTGCTGGCAAGATATCTAAGAAGTAAAAGCGACAGAATTGATATTTTTGCAGTTGATCAGATTTGGGTTCCGAGATTTGCAAAGTGGAGCGTACCTCTGGATAGCTTTATTACCAGTCAGCAAAAAAATAATATTTTAAAAAACGCTATAGAAACTTGTTATTATAACGAGAATCTTGTTGCCATGCCCTTGTACATTGATGTTGCGTTAATGTACTATAGAAAAGATTTGCTTAAAGACTTACCTGATTATAAGAATGTTGTACATGAGTTGAATAATTCAATTACATGGGAAAATTTTATATCACTAAAAGAAAAAATTAAGGACAAGAATAATCCTTTTTTTATTTATCAAGCTGATGATTATGAAGGACTGATTTGTATTTTTGACGAGATGCTGGAAAGTGAAGGTAAATCTTTCGTTGAAGACGGGAAAATTCAGCTTAATACTACTGAAGCAAGAAAAGCATTGCAGCTTCTTGTTGACCTTGTTAATAAATATGACATCTCACCCTTAGCGGTAACAAAGTTTAAAGAAGATCCAAGTTATATTTATTATTTGAAGAATAACGGTATTTTTCTCCGCGGCTGGCCGGGATTTTATGCGGGCTACGAAGTAAACCCTTCGTACAAAAATATTTTTAATAAAATCGAGAGAGCCCCGACCCCTCATTTTGCCGGCGGGAAACCCACATCTGTTTTCGGCGGATGGAACCTTATGATATCCAGATTTTCAAATAAAATTCCCGAGGCGGTAAAATTTATAAATTTCGTTACGAGCGAAGAAGCTCAAAAAGTATTGTATCAAGATGGCGGGCTGCTTCCGATAAATAACCAGGTGTATGAAGATTCATCCTTCCTTCAAGAACACAAAACTATCTACTTTTTTAAAAAGCTTTTAAAACAAGGCGTTCACAGACCTTTTCTTCAAAGTTATACCGGAATTTCAGATATTATTTCATACTATCTACACGAAGCGATTGAGAAAAAAATTTCCGCTGCAGAAGCACTTAATAATGCTTCAGAAAAAATTAACTCCGGGAATTTTCTGCTAAAATAATTAAGGATTTTTAAGCCATGTCTAAGAAAAAGATGCTTGATAAATTCAAAGAATATCACTTTGAATTTAAACATATAACCGTAATATTCGTCGTGCTTTTTTCATTTCAGTTTCTGGTTTCATTTGTGAATAAATCTTCCATCAGAAACTTTTTTATGAGCACGCAGGAATGGTATCAAAAAGATTCCGCGGAAAAGCTGGCAAACCTTACAACCACTTCACTTGAGCTTTTGCTCGAATCATTTAATCAACAGCAATTTGTTAAAGACGGCGACAGCCAAAAAATAATTCAATCGCTTAATATTATCTTGGTTCAGCCTATCCTTCAACATAATATTGAAGACATTTGCATTATGGTTGACAACGGAAAAGACGTTCTAGCTATTGACGACGGAAGAAATCTTTTTAATTATGTCTCCGGAAGATATTCAAATATTTCATCGACAAGTAATTCACATGAAAAGGCAAGAAGGCTTTATGTTGATATTCGTGACGAGCTAAGGGCGAAGGAACAAATAAAAAGTATTGTTACGGATAAGCAGACCTTCAATACTTTTGTCCCGTTTGTTTTGAAGGGTGAATATGTTGGCGCAGTTTACATTAAAAACACGCCCGATTTTTCTTTTATGACGAGTCAGATAATTTCCAACTACGATGAAACGTCTCTAATTTATCTTTCCTTTATTTCACTTGGTCTGCTCGCGATGTACTTTATTTCTTCATACACCTTGCGCGAAAGAGACGAGGCTCAGAAGCTTCTTTTTGATGAGCACGAGCAGAATATTAAAAAACAAATTACTTATGAAAAAGAATTAGTCTTTACCAAAAGAATTTATCATACGCACCATAAAGCGGAAAAGGTAATGGGCTTTATAAAAGGAGACCTCAAACTTCTTTCGCCGGAAAATATTAATGAGATAAAATTTAGGGTTACAAAATATGCCAACTTTATTTCAAGAACTATTTATGACATGAAGTGGTTTGATCCTCCGATCCAAACTATTCGTAATGCAATTTTTAGAACCGACTTAAATGAAGTTATAAATTTCATAGTGAAGCATATTTTCCTCCGGACTTCGAGAAAGTCTACCATTTATGATATCAATCTTGAGCTTGACGAAAGCATACCTAAGATCGGCGTTAATGAATTTGTTATCTGGGAAGTAGTTGAGCCGTTAATCCAAAACAGCATTGACCATGCCGGTGTACAAAACATTTTGATCAATGTAAGGACGGAATATAAAAGCGATAAGCGATTGGCAACAATAAAAATCTCCGATAACGGCAAAGGCATTCATCCGTTCCTTCTTGAGCTAAACGAACATGGAATTAAAAAAATATTTGAAGAAAACGTTTCTACAAAGCAGTCGACAATTCAAAATACAGGCTACGGTTGTTATATTGCATATGAAATTACAAAAAGATGCGGCTGGCAGATAGACGTTCATAATCTCCAAACTTCCGGCTGCGAATTTATAATCACTATAAACTGCTAAATTAATTTGAGTAACTTATGTTCATAAATAGTACAATTCAAATCCTGCTCATAGAAGACGAAGAGTATGATGTAATTAGGGTAATGAATACCGTAAAACCTTTTCGGGATAAAATTAATATTTCCAATATTGTTTCAGACGGCAACGCTGCTCTCGATCTTATTAAGAAAAATAAAAATGATTTCGATGTAGTCGTAATGGATTTCCATCTTACCGGCGGGGTAATGGGTGAGGAATTAATTCAAAAGATAAAAGAAATTGATTCCTCAATTCAAATTATTGTTATAACTAAAATGACGATTAACATTACCGACTTTGATTTTGCCAATAAGCTTATGAGAGCCGGCGCCTTCTGGTATTGCACAAAATATCCCGGCGATATTGAAGATTATATTTATCAGCCGACAGATTTTGTGTTAAGCATTTTTAATGCTTATGAAAAAAGTAAATTGGAAAAGGAACGGCAGAAATCAAACCAGAAATTAATTAAAAACATTGAAGATCTTCTTTATCAAAAGCAGATTATCGGCGAATCTCCTACAATGAAGAAATTGAAAGATGAAATTAAAAAATATGCTCAAAGTGATGTTAATATTTTAATTAGCGGCTCATCAGGAACCGGAAAAGAATTGGTTGCGTATAATATCCATTATAATAGCGAAAGGAAGTTTGAAAATTTTGTTCCGATCAACTGCGGCAGCATTCCCCACGAACTGATTGAAAGCGAATTGTTCGGGTATGAAAAAGGAGCCTTTACCGGCGCGGATAAAAAGAAATCCGGGCTGTTTGAAATAGCGCATAACGGCACGGTATTCCTTGATGAAATAACAGAGCTTCCTTTATCAGCTCAGGTAAAATTGTTAAGAGTAATTCAGGAAGGCGAGCTTGAAAAAATCGGGCGGACCGAAAAAGTGAAAGTCAATATTAGAATAATTGCCGCAACTAATAGAAATATTGAAGAAGAAGTAAAAACCAAAAGATTCCGCGAGGATCTTTATTATAGGCTTAATGTAATATACATCGAAGTGCCTGATCTGAAGCTTAGAAAAAGCGACATTCCTATTCTACTCGAACATTTCATGATACAGTTCAGCAATAAAATGGGAAGAGAAAAGCCGGAAATAAATCCTGCGGCATTAGAAATATTTATCAATTATCCCTGGCCCGGAAATGTAAGAGAATTAAAAAATGTTATTCAAAGATTGCTCTTCGGAGATGAGCGGGAAATAAATGTTGAGCAGGCTAAAGATTCCCTTGGCTCATACTATAAAAATAATTACAGCAGCTCGCTCTCAGGTATAGAAGCTATTTTTGAAAATAATATTTTGCCATTATCTCAAATGGAAAGAATGATTCGAGAGAAATATTTAACTTATGTCCGTCACCATTCTGAATCAGATACAGACGCAGCCCGAAAGCTCGGTCTCGCGCCATCCAACTATTATAGAATGGCAAAGGAACTTGGACTAAAATAATTTCCCCAAGCGAACCTAATAATGCAATCTTACTTTAACAGAATCATTTTTCTAACGGAAGTAAAATTATCGCTAACTAATTGGTAAAAATAAACTCCGGATGAAAATTTGTTCATATCGGCTTTTACTTCATGAACTCCTTGAGCATACGGCTTTTGATTGAGTATGGTTAAGACTTCATTTCCCAGAATATCATAAACTTTTAAAGTAACGGTAGAACTTTTCTTTAATGAAAAAGAAATAGTTGTACTCGGATTGAACGGGTTCGGGTAGTTCTGATTTAGTTGATAATCCATCGGCGTTAATTCATTTGCCGAAAGTTTTTTTACAGCTGTTATAGTTCCGCCATATTGGAAATATGGTTTATACGTATTTTGAAGAATTGGTCCGACTTTTTTAATTGTAGTTCTATCCAAATGATAAATTCCCATAGTTTGAAGACCGGTCTGGGCTGTGTACCAGTCGAAAGCGCACCACCACATTGACCCTACAACATAACCGTTTGGATTATAAGTGCCATTGGCATTAACAGCGGCATTTTGTTGAAAGACTTTGAAAGTTAACAAAAATACTTGAGCCTGCTGCAACTCAGTAGAGCCCGATTGCGTTGACCAGTATCCAAATTCAGTGTCCATAATAGGTTTATTAGGATGGTCTATGTTTGCCGTATCTAAAAAGTTTTGTGTATCGGTATTATAATTACTGCCGTAAAAGATTCCGAAGTACATCGTCCATCCGGCGACATCACAATTGTCTTGAGAAACATCTTCCGGTCCGGGTCTATCTGCTGCGGCTGATTGCGTAACCAATCTTCCGTCATTATAATTATTTTTTATGTCTGATTGAATTGTCTGAATGTAAGTGGCCCTATCCGGAACATCCAGACATTCATTACAAGTGCTCCAGAATATTATTGAAGGACGGTTGTAATCACGGAAAACCATTTCTCTAAACATTTGTTGATGGATATGTCTCGTGTTATTCTGTATTGCCCAGGCGGCGGGATTGTCAAACCACCACACGGGTATTTCTTCCATAATAGCAAAGCCCATTCTATCTGCCAAAGTATAAGTGAAAGGAGCGTTCGGATAGTGAGCGGTTCTAATCATATTTGCGTTCAGTCCTTTTATGATTTTTAAATCCGAATAAATTACGCTGTCAGGAATAGCTCTTCCATAAATCGGGTGATCTTCATGTCTTGCAACTCCGGTGAAAAATACTGGTTTGCCGTTAAGCAAAACTTTGGTTCCGCTGGTTACAATAGTACGAATTCCGAATTGAGAACAATATTGATCTACTATTTTACCGCTGTCAGTTACTGTTACCTTCATGATATATAAATTCGGAAATTTAGGGGACCATAACATCGGGTTGTCCACCTTTAACTGAGTTCTCCAAACTCCCAGAGAATCATTAGTCATCGCTATTGAATTATCAACGCTTCCAGTTACTTGAGCCGAAGCTCCGATTAATGAAGAAGCTATTTCAGACTGAATATTTGTTGAATCTATATTTGCATTGTAAATATCAATGTGAACATATGCGTCAGTAGAAAATCCGCTTTTGTTCAGCAAGGTAATTGTAGTTTGAATATTACCTGTAGTGTCTAATGGTACGATATCTGTTCTTATAACAGAAATAGGATTTGTTACTTCAATATAAACATCATGAATTATTCCAGCGTAATTAAACCAATCACAATTATAATAAGGCACAATATCATTTCTTGTTCCCCAGCCTGGGTTATCAACTCTTACAGCGATTAAATTTGTAGAATTAAAATTAAGATATTTTGAAACATCGAAAGCAAAAGAAGTATAACCTCCTTCATGGTAGCCAATGTAATGGCCGTTAATCCAGACATCAGCAACATAGTTGACTGCATAAAACATAAGCTTGAAAAATTTACCTTGCAGGCTGTCGGGAACGGTAAAAGTTCTACGGTACCAAACTCCATCTTGGTAAAACTCCGGCGCGCTTGGAGCAGGGTTCATAGTATTTTCAACAGATGGAATATCTTTTGCCTGCCAGCTGCTGTCATTATAACTCGGTAAAAAATAATTTTGTGATTCTGCAACAAGATTAGCATATCCGGCGGAATCCCGTGCCGCTAAAGAAATGTCATGGTTAGCCGAAAATCTAAGTTTCTTCCACGTGCCGTCGAGATTAATAATTTGCCTATTCTGTCTTTCAAAGGTCGGTACAGGCATTCCGTTTTGAAAAGGAATGTTGATGCCTCCTTTATTATACAGAGTTAATGTAGCTGGAAGCGATGCTGTTTGAGCAGCGGCAATACGAGCGGTAATTAATATTATAAGCAGCGAAAGGTTTGCAATCGTAGAAAAGTTTTTCATCTTAGTAACTCCAATCCAATAATCCAATTATTGTTTATAGCGTTAACAGAAAACGGCTCAAGTGTTATACAAACAATTACATATCATAAAAATATTTCGTTTAATGCTTCAATAAAAATAAATGATAGTAATTATGATTCGTTAGATTTTTTCTGATTAGATCGCGCTAATAAAAATAAGATTCAGAAATTATGCCATTAAGTACGAAGCAAAATTCTCTTAAAGCAAAATGAAATAATATAAAAACAAAAAACCGGAAATACTTTTTTATCAGAATAATAAATTCAATTTATTAAACTAATAAAAAATAAGTTATTAGCTAGATTAAGATGGATAACATTGGAATTTTATTAGATTGATAAGCGGCGCTTATCAATTTAATAAAAAAATTTTTCCTTGAAAGTTTTTTATTTGAAAAAAATAAGAATAACAAAAAAATGATTGAACAATAATCTTGGCACTTTTTGTGAAACGTTGAAAGAAAAAATTGGATGAGATTTGGTTTCAAATTTTACTTTGCTTGACAGTTTAATCTTATTAGTCTACTTAATTATTACGTTAAGTGTAGGCTTTTATTATTCCAGCAAGAAGGATAAAAATTCCGACGATTACTTCTTTGCTGGGCGTAATATGGGTTGGATAACTGTTGGTCTTTCCATTTTTGCTACCAATATTTCGAGTGAACATTTTATCGGTTTAGCAGGTTCAGGCGCATTAAGAGGGTTAGCAGTCGGTCAATTTGAACTGATGGCTATTTTTATATTGATCTTTTTAGGGTGGTTCTTAGCGCCAATATATATTAAGTCCGGCATCGCAACTGTTCCTGAGTTTTTGGAAAAACGGTTTGATAGATCCACAAGAAAATTTTTCTCAGCCTTTTCAATTGTAATTTATCTTTTTACTAAAGTATCAGTTACACTTTTTGCAGGCGGCATAATATTCTACACCATATTCGGAATAAATCTTTATACATCGACAATAATAATGGTTCTTATCACCGGGATATACAGTGTTATCGGCGGCGCAACAGCCGTAATGAAGACACATATATTCCAGGCAATAGTTTTAATAGCAGGTGCAGTTTTATTAACTGTATTTAGTCTTCACGCTGTGGGCGGATTTTCCGGACTAAGGGAAAAGTTGCCGCCTGAATTTTTTAACATGTTCAAGCCTTTATCCGATCCTGATTTTCCGTGGGCGGGAATAATTTTCGGAGCACCGATAATTGCTTTTTGGTACTGGTGTACAGACCAATACTTTATACAAAAGATATTAAGCGCAAAAAGCATTGATCATGCAAGGAGAGGCTCTCTTCTTGCCGCTTTCTTAAAAATCCTTCCGTTATTTATTTTAGTTTTACCCGGCTTGATCGCAATCGCTTTATTTCCCGAAATAAATGGAAATGAAGCTTACCCTGTTTTGCTTGCAAGCGATATCCTGCCGATAGGAATTAAAGGAATTGTTGTAGCAGGCGTGCTTGCAGCTATAATGTCTTCTCTTTCAAGCATTTTTAATACCACCTCCGCTTTATACACTTATGACTTTTACAAAACAAAACATCCTGATGCGTCCGAGAGAGAATTAGTTTTGGTTGGGCGCCTTTCTACAACAGTGATAGTTGTGTTGGCAATACTCTGTGTTCCGCTGGTAAAACTTATCAGCAACCAGGTTTATTTGTTCCTTCAAGGTGTTCAGTCATTTATAAGTCCTCCCATAGCTGCTTTATTTATAATCGGATTATTAATGAAGAAAGCAAATGCTAAAGGAGCTATTTGGACGTTACTAATAGGCGAAGGTATTGGCTTCTTTAGGTTGATATTAGAAATGTTAGTTAATGCTAACATGGTAACCAATCCCGTTCTTCTTTCAATCGTTCATATAAACTTTTTGTATTTCTCTATTTCTTTGTTCGCGTTAAGCGTAGCTCTAATGGTAATAGTCAGCTTGAAGACTCAGGTAAGCAAAGAACCAAAAATTTTAAAAGTGCAGTATTTATTTCCGGATACTATACACGATATAAGCTTCGGGATAAAAAATGTTGAAACTATTAGAGGATATAAGACAAGTCTTTTTATGTCTCTTTTTATTCTTTTAATAATTCTCGGCTTATGGAGTATGTGGTATTAATGAGTTTCTTAATCAATATATGTTCTAACTTAATTAACTGTTTATCTATTCACTAACTAATGAAAGGAAGATAACAAATGAAAAAAGTTATTTTACCTGTTCTCTTCATTCTTTTATCATGGACTTATGTGTCAATGGCACAGGAAGTTATGATTCAGAATTTTGATAACATAGCGGCAGACACAAACTTTGTCTGGACAAGCAATGTTGAAGGTGGTCATAGCTATCTTCATTGGAAGCAAGATTCTACTGATTATGTTGCAAGCGCCGGAGTAGCTTCCCTTGATATTAAAACAGCGATTGACTCCTTGCACCCCTGGGGCAGCTATTCTCAATTAATTTATAGACTCCCTACAGGGCAGTACATGGATTGGAGCTCAAGTGATACGTTGAGGTTATGGATAAAAATTGTTACTGCTCCTACATTTCCTCAATATATGTCATTTAGAATCCAATTAATAGACCAGGGTCCGGATGGCACAGGCCCGACTGAAACCTATATCTATCAAAATGATTTAATTCTTGATGCAGTTCAAGACTGGTATCAACTAAAAATACCGCTGCATGAGATTAATTCTAACGGTCGTACTGTTACACCCGGAGACAGCGGATTTGTCGAAGCTCCTGGTAATTGGGGAGGTTTTACTTATAACGATGATAAGTTAAACATTAATAAACTAGTTGGCTGGAATATTGTTTGTGTTACAACAACTACTACAGCAAATCCAAACCCGCCTGCAGGATTTGCAAACGTACCTTTAGATTCATTAGAATTTAAAATTGATGGATTTGATAGAACCGGTAATAAGCCAGTTCCTCTTGTAATCTTCAATGGTATTTCCATACCCGGTCAATTAGGAACACCTTGGGTTTGGGGCAACGCAAGTATTGCGGTAGCTAATAACGCCGGTCCTGTTCCAAATTCAAATGCGCTTATGTGGACGATGGGAGACCAATACTTGAACGGCTGGTGCGGTTTCGGATTTTCATTTACTTCACCATTTAATCTATCGGGCGGCTGGCCTGTTGACAGCTTAAAATTTTTAATGAAGACAAATGCTGTCGGCGATTCTCTAAGAGCGCAATTTGAAAATGGAGTTGGCAAAGTAGGTATCGTTTTCAACGCAGCAGCCGATACAAACTGGCATCAATACTCCTTTGCATTGCGCGATTTTGTACCTCAAGATAATACCACCGGTTTTGATCCGTCAAATGTTAATACTTTTGGAATAATGACTCAGCATGATAGTGCCTCACCGAGTAGAATTGATGGTAAAGTTGCTTATCTAACTAATGTTTGGACAGGTAACCCGACTATCAATGTTATTCCTCCGGTTGCTCCTACCGGTGTTACGGTTATTGCTAATGGTGATAATTCTAATACCGTTATATGGAACGACGTTGCTGATCAGCCAAACGGAACCTATAATATTTATTATTCTTTTAATCCTATTACAGATATTACAGCTTCCGGTGTTGAGCTTGCTACTACCGGAATTCCGAAAGGAACTCAAACTTATACTCACCTTTTGAAAGCTCCAGGAACAGATCAAAACGTTTCTTATTACTACGCGGTAGTTTGCCGCAGTGACGCAGGCATTTTAGGTACGCCAGGAGTTATTGGAACGGCAGTCACGAATATGGCAAAAGGCGTTACAACTATTCATTGGGGCGCACCAGCAAGCTTTGCCGCCGATGCGGACCTAAGCGAATGGTCTGGAATTACTCCATTCAGAATGTACGTAAGTGATCATAGCGGTACGGTGGTTCAAAATACTTTTATTCCGAATGATACCGTTTGTTCTGCAGACGCTTACTTAGCGGTAGATGCAAATTATTTATATGTTGCTTTCCATGTTAATGCAAGCAACGTTTATTACGATCCTAATCTAGACGCTACTGGACTTTCTTATGAAAATACTTGTCCTGATCTATTCTTTGGCGCTTATGATTGGCATGGCGCTTCACATACAAGTCTTCAATCAGGTACTCAGCCCGATTATCATATTAGGTTCTCACAGAATCATATCAGAATAGATAACATGGGTGTAGATAGTCTTGAGCTCTATGGTTCAAATTATGCGTGGAATAACTCAAGATTCCCTGATCCTCTTGCAGGCTATAATGTTGAAGCCCGTATTCCGTGGACTGACTTAGCGCATAAAGCCGATAACGGCGGCACGAGAACAGATAATGTATTTGTACCTCAAGAAGGCATGAGAATACCTATCGACTTCGAAATCAACAGCGTTAGTCCTGGTAAAACTTCAAGGGACGGACAACTTGATTATTCACCTATTGCTCAAGGTAACTCATGGTCTAATGTCGCCCTATGGTCATATACATGGATTGGTAATAAGTGGAGTGTAACCGGTATTAAAAATAAAGGCAATAATGTAGTTAATACTTACCAGTTATCACAGAACTATCCTAATCCGTTCAACCCGTCTACCCAGATACAGTATTCGATAATGAGACCCGGAATGGTAACATTAAAGATATATGATGTATTGGGACGCGTAGTATCAACATTGGTAAACCAGTTCCAGAACCAAGGGAAATATACTATTCAATTTAATGCTTCAAGCTTATCAAGCGGAGTATATTTCTATAGAATAGAATCCGGTTCATTCCAAAGCGTTAAAAAGATGATGTTGTTAAAGTAAAATCCTTATAAGTGCAGTCCCTGTAAAAAGGGGCTGCGCTTTCTTAATAAAAGGTGTGTTTGATAAAAATTTCATTATACTATCTGGGAAAAAAAGATGATGTGTAATTACGATAATCTGCATATAAATTATAAGAAACGATTTCTGGCAAAGACAAGAGGATTAGCGGCAGTGCTCTTTATAGCGATAGTCTTTTCCAATCTCACGCAAGCAGGTACGACCGGTAAACTATCGGGCAAAGTTATAGATGCAACAACCGGCGAAGCAGTGGTAGGTGCTAATGTAATAATTGAGGGTACCTATCTGGGTGCCGCAGCCGATTTAAACGGCTATTATTACATTAACAATATACCTCCGGGAGATTATACTGTAATTGTAAGTGCGATCGGTTATGAAAGAACAGTGATAAAAAAAGTACCAATTAAAATTGATTTGACATTCAGTCTTGATGTAAAGCTGAATACGAAATCCGTAAATGCAAAAGAGATAGTAATTACCGCACAGAGACCTTTGGTTCAAAGAGACCTTACCTCATCATCGGTAACGATTTCCTCAAACGAGATAAGTATGATGCCGGTAGAGAGCGTAGGTCAAATAATAAATCTTCAAGCCGGAGTAGTTGGCGGGCATTTTAGAGGCGGTCGTTCGGATGAAGTTTCGTATTTAGTAGACGGCTTGCCTGTAACTGATCCATACGACGGCGGACTGCCTTTGCAGGTAGAAAATTCTTCTATTAGAGAGATGGAAGTAATCAGCGGAACGTTTAATGCAGAATACGGACAGGCGATGTCCGGAGTAGTTAATATAGTAACGCAGGACGGCTCGCAGACATTTCACGGCTCACTGTCGGCTTATGCGGGCGATTATGTAACAACACATACAGATGTATTTCCCAATATCGGAAGACTTACTTCCTTCAGAACAAAAAATTATGAGTTCAGCCTGAGCGGTCCGACTAAAATATTGAGCAACCTTACATTCTTCACAACGGGCAGATATTATCATGACGACGGCTACTTATACGGGAAGAGGGTTTACACTGTAAATGATAAATCACCGCAAGAGTTAAAAGATCCAGGCGGCAATCCGATATTGGATCAAAACGGTAATCCGATTTATATAGCGACACACAGCGGAGACGGCTCGTGGGTGCCGATGAACCCAACAGAAAGATATTCATTTAACGGAAAGTTAACGTATAATCTTCCTACTTTTAAGTTTACATACAGTTTATTCTGGAATAAAGATTGGAATAAATATTTCAGTCAGGCGTGGGCATGGACGCCGGACGGGATAATGAATAACTACATGAATAATTTTATTCATACTTTCCAGATTTCACATATACCTTCACAGAGTGTTTATCAAACATTGAAGTTTTCGGTCAACAGATATGATTACAGAGGATATGTATACGCTGACCCTTTTGATAAAAGATATGTAGATCCAAGCCAGGGCGCTCCGATTTCAAATTATACATTTCAATCCGGAGGTCAGCAGTCCGGAAGATATGAAAGAGAAACAATAGAAAGCATTCTTCAATGGCAGCTAAACGCTCAGCTTTCAAAAATTCATAAATTAGGTGTAGGCGCCGAATTAGATTTGTACAAACTGTATGATCATGAGTATAGCTTAATAACAAACGATACTCTGTCTACGACGGATTCTACATATACTCCATTTTACAGCCAGCTTGGCACTACGCTTTCAAATACTATATATACAAAATATCCTACCGCTTTTTCCGCATACATTCAGGATAAAGCGGAGTATGATATTATGATTTTAAATTTCGGGGTAAGGTTTGATTACTTCAAAGCAAACTCACAGTTTTTATCAGATCCCCGGAACCCGCTAAGGGACACAAACTTTGTAAATGCCGGTCAAATGACGGAGGCAAGTGCTAAGATGCAGGTAAGTCCACGCTTAGGGATCTCTTTCCCGATAACGGACAAAGGGATAATACATTTTTCCTATGGTCATTTTTTCCAGATACCGAGCTTCTCAAATCTATTTGTTAATTCAAATTACATAGTACCTTTAAGTGCGTCGTTATCAACCGTAGTCGGCAACCCTGATCTAAAGGCGCAGAAGACAGTTAAGTATGAGCTGGGACTGCAGCAAGCGCTTGCCTCAGATCTTTCGCTTGACTTTACAGTTTACTACAGCGACATCCGTAATCTTCTCGGCATGGAGATAATCAATACATATCAAGGAGTAAACTATGCGCGGTATGTAAATAGGGATTACGGTAATGTCCGCGGGTTTGTTGTAACACTTGACAAACGGTTTTCGGATTTCTTCAGCGCAAAGTTGGATTACACTTACCAGATAGCCGAAGGAGACGCATCAGACCCGATGACCGTATTTTATAACAATCAATCAAATCCTCCGATTGAAACCAACAAAACAGTTGTACCATTGAACTGGGATCAACGGTCTACGCTGAATATATCTTTTAACTTCGGTCAGGCAAACAATTGGAATGTCGGACTTATTTTTAATTATGGTTCGGGCTTTCCATATACGGAAGATGTTAGATTATCCCAAGGGCTTCGTTTTGAAAACGGAGGGTTAAAGCCGCCAACGTATAATGTTGATATGAGAGCTGAAAAATACTTCAAGTTTAACGGGCTTGATATAAATGCATTTCTACTCGTTTATAATCTGTTAGATATTAAGAATGAAGTGAATGTTAATTCATCCAGCGGAAGAGCAAATATAGATTTATATACATATTTAGCAGGGACACTTTACGGGCTAAATACAATACAGCAATACCTAAATGATCCTACAAGTTTCTCGACGCCGAGGCAGCTAAGAATCGGTTTGCAAGTAGGATTTTAGAATAAACGATTAGGAGAATATAGAATGAGATACAAGATTTTAACAATTTTATTCGCAGTTACTTTAGCCGCCGGTTTTATGTATGCACAGATTGATGAAGGTACCGTAGACCCCCGTATACAGTTATACAGGCAAGACCCTTATGGGAACTTTACCTACCGCAGGCAGGGCATTATGGTAGGCAACAGAATTAACACTTTATTTTACAATGACGGTGAAGTTGGTAAATGGGAATTTTATCCTACAGTAGAATGGCCGGCGGGTTCGGGACATAATTATCTTGACGGTCAGGCGATACTTATAGGCGCGAGGGCAACTACACCGAGCGGACAAAAAATTAACCCTATCATTTCAGCTTACAGGGAACAATATAGTATGGACCCTGTTACGCAGGTACCCTGGGGATTAGAACCTGTGCCCGGCTACTTTAACGCAAAGAACACTAGCCCGGCAATAAATATAGACCCGACATCTTATCCTGACGTTTGGCCTGCCGCATTGGGACTTGATCCGTCATGGAACGGCAAATGGTACGGGTATTTCGGCAAAGGAGTAATGAACGCGGACTTTGAGACATTCATGGTTTTGGACGATTCACAGGACAAGAAATTTACAAAGGCGCCGTACTTTTACTATCCTCTAAAGAGTGATTCAAACCGTGCCGGTCTCGGATTAAGAGTTGAGGTAAGAGGATTCCAGTGGTCACATGTATTAGCTGAGGACATTATATTCTGGCATTACGATATAGTAAATATATCTGACTTTACATACGACACAACAGCCTTTGGCTTTTACGCAGACCCGGGGATCGGCGGAGCAAACGCAACGGAGCCGGGCAACAGCGCGTACTTTAATACAGCCCTTGATATAGCTTACTCATGGGCTCCAGGAGGAATAGGAAATCCTGGCAACTGGGCAACGGGATATTTAGGCTATGCATATCTTGAAAGCCCTGGCAATCCGTTCGACGGAATTGATAATGATCAAGACGGAATGATCGATGAGAGAAGAGACGATAACATAGATAACAACCATAATTGGATATCGTTTGATGATCTTAATGGAAACGGTAAGTGGGATCCGGGTGAACCATTAAATGATGATGTGGGAAGGGATGGTTTGGGTCCTGCCGATCCGGGCTATACTGGTCCTGACGAAGGCGAAGGCGACGGAATGCCTACACACGGCGAGCCTGACTTCGATGAAACCGATAAAGACGAGTCCGATCAAATCGGTCTTACAGCAGTTTCAATTTATATCTTATCTGATAAAGGTCCGACAGCGGGCTGGCCGAAGAACGACAATGTAATGTGGCAGAAGATGAATAACGGTTTTAAGGATACATTGGTACAGAACGTAAATATCAGTATGGTATTTGCCTCCGGTCCATTCCCTTTGAAAAAAGGATTAAGAGAAAGATTCTCATTAGCTATAGTTATGGGAAACGATGTTAATAATCTGTTGTTCAACAAAGAGACGGTGCAGCAGATATATAATGCAAATTATAATTTTTCTAAGCCTCCGTACACGCCGACTGTACATGCGGTAGCAGGAAACAAAAGAGTATTCTTATACTGGGATAGTAAAGCAGAATTATCAAGAGACCGTTTCCTTGGCTTTGAGAACAACGATCCTAAACAGGGGTACAAAAAATCTTTTGAAGGATATACGATCTATAGAAGCCTTGAGCCGCAGTTTAATGATGTCAAGCTTATAACAGATTCGCAAGGCGAGCCGAAGTACTGGAAACCCATTGCACAGTTCGATCTTGTAGACTCGATTTCAGGACCGGATCCGGTAGGAATAAACGGCGCACATTTCTGGAGGGGCAGTAACTCCGGGCTTCAGCATTCGTTTGTGGATACAACTGTAGAGAACGGTAAGACATATTATTATGCTGTATGCTCCTATTCAAAAGGCGACCCTAACCGCGGAAGTAAAGGTTTGCAGCCTACAGAATGTTCAAAAATCATTAGGCAGGACTATGCAGGCAATATTACCTTTGTAGATATAAACTGCGCGGTGGTTACTCCAAATGCTCCTGTAGCAGGTTATGTGCCTCCACAAATATCCGGAGACTTAAGTAAGGTTAGTCAAGGTATCGGCACTGGCTCAATGAGTGCTGAAGTTCTAAACCCGGCAACAATATTAAACGGCGCCAAATACACAATTAAGTTTGGTGCTCAAGGTACAGTTCCTAATTACAAGACATCAACTTATAATGTTATTCGTTCATATAACGGAGTAGATTCAACACTTGTCAGCGGTGGAGACGCAACTGTCTTCGGACCGACAGTATCGAGTCCGCCTTATGACGGGATGGTCTTTACTTTTAGTAACGACACAACGATAGCCGTTAATGATACATTAACAGGCTGGTATGTAGGGAAGAGCAATCTCAATTTAAGCGTAGTGCCTGATAACTCATCGGCATCAAGAGATTTGTTATGGCCTGCAGATTATGAGATGGACTTTTTTGATCATACTGTTGCTACTACCAAGCAGACAAAAATCCCGATTGATTTTACAGTAACAAATCTTACTACGGGCGATTCGGTTGGAGTTGAAGTAATCGATAATGACCACACTAAGACACTTACCATCGGAGATAAGATAATCTTTACAGTGCCTGTATCAAACCAAACATATTATACGTGGAGAATTAATTATGACGGACCGTTGAACCCGGGAGTAACTCCAACGTATCCGCAAGCGGGAGATAAATTTAGGATATATACCAATAAACCTTTTGCAGACGGTGACTATTTTACCTACACAACGAAGGCTTCAACGGTAAACAACAACACTGCGAATAAAAGCTTATCGCAGATATCAGTAGTGCCTAATCCATATATCTGCGCGGCATCATGGGAACCAAGAACATTATACGCTACCGGCAGAGGCACACGGATGATAAACTTTATAAACCTTCCGGCTAAGTGCACGCTCAGGATATATACGGTAGCAGGCGCGCTGGTAAAAACATTATATAAAGATAACACGGACTTAAACAGCGGCGGCGCACTGCCGTGGAACCTGGTAACTGATGACGGTATGGACATAGCATACGGCATTTACATATTCCACGTAGACGCGCCGGGCATAGGCGAGTACATTGGCAAATTTGCGGTAATAAAGTAGCGGAGAGAAAAGATGAAAATGAAAGTAATAAATATTCTATCGGCATTAGTCTTAATTTCTACTATGACGTACTGCCAGGATTTTGTTTCCAATGTTTCCAAGAAAGGCACAACGGCTGCCGACTTCCTTTCGATAAGCCAGGGAGCAAAGGCAACGGCAATGGGCAGCGCCTTCGTTGCAGTCTCGGATGACCAGAGCGCATTCTACTGGAACCCGGCGGGGCTCGCAAAGCTAGACGGAGTTGGGATAATGTTTGACCATACCAGCTGGTTAGCGGGTATATCATATAATTATTTAGCCGCGTCGTACAGCCTCGGCGGTATGGGTACGGTCGGGTTCAGCTTTACATCGTCATCGTATGGTGATATGAAAGTAACAACAGTCGATCAGCCGGATGGTACCGGTCAGGTATTTAATGCCTCGGATGTTGCATTCAGCTTAGGCTACGCAATTAACCTTACGGATAATTTTGCGATCGGCTTTAACCCCAAAATAATTTATCAATCTATCTGGCAGGCGAACGCCATCGGCTTTGCAACCGATCTCGGTGTTCAGTATAGAACTCCGTTTGACGGAATGATGCTCGGAATGTCGATCTCGAACTTCGGAACCAAGATGCAGATGCAGGGAAACTCCACGCTGGTTCTGTATTCGCAGGACCCGTCAACAACAGGAATCAACGACAGGATACCCGCAAACCTAAGTACGGATTACTGGTCTTTGCCGCTGACATTTAGAGTGGGGCTTGCTTACAGCCCGATATCCACAGAGAAGAACAAAGTTACAATTGCAGTTGATGCGATCCATCCGAGCGATAACTATGAGAGCATTAACGTAGGCGGAGAATATGTGTTTGATGATTTAATAGCGATAAGAGGAGGTTATAAATCATTGTTCTTAACCGGCTCTGAAGAATCCTTCGCGCTCGGCTTCGGACTGAAGCAGATACTATTGGGCAATGTAGCTGTAAAATTAGATTATGCGTACCAGAACTTCGGTCGTCTGACCAACATTCAGAAGTTCTCACTCGGTATTGCCTTCTAATGCGGAGGCGGACTTTAACGGCAGTTGGTTTTTTGCCGTTAAGCTTTGTTAGAATTAGAAACTATATTATTAACCAGGTTGAGTTATGCTTAACCTGGTTAATTTATTTATATAACAATTAACCTGCAGATTTTAGAAATGCAAACGGGAAACAAAATATTATCTCACGACCAATTCTCCCATAATTATTTTCAATCCGGAAGGAACACTCTGAAGTTTATACTAAGGATAAAGCTATGAAACGACACAATACATTATTATCATTATTCATATTTATTTTATTTTTCACCGTGCTTTCATTCGGCGGAACGAAAGAAGAAAAGTCAATAGATAAAAAAGTAAAATCACTTTTATCAAAAATGACGCTTGAAGAAAAGATCGGGCAGATGACGCAGATAACTATTCAAGCTGTAGCCAAGACTCACGGAACAGCAGCTCAAAAGTTCCAGCTGGATGAAAATAAATTAAAGGAAGCGATAGAAAAATATCATGTCGGCTCAATATTAAATGTTTATGACGTTGCATTATCTGTTGACGACTGGACTAAACTAATAACGGCAATTCAAGACATAGCGACAAAAGATACGCGCTTGAAAATACCTGTACTTTACGGCATTGATGCGATCCACGGAGCTACATACACAACAGGCGCTACGCTATTCCCGCAGGCAATAAATATGGCTGCAACTTTCAACAAGGATTTAGCAAAGAAGGAAGGCGAAATAACCGCGCTTGAAGTCCGCGCTTCCGGCATCCCGTGGATATATTATCCTGTTATGGATTTGGGTCGACAGCCGCTCTGGCCGAGGCTTTGGGAAACTTACGGCGAGGATGTTTACTTAGCGTCTCAAATGGGAAAAAATTATATCGGCGGCGCGCAGGGCAGTAATATAAGCGCCCCGGATAAAGTCGGGACATGCTTAAAACATTTTGTCGGGTACAGCGTTCCATTAGACGGCAAAGACAGAACTCCATCATGGATACCGGAAAGGATGATGAAGGAATATTTTCTTCCTCCTTTTCAAGCTGGTGTTGATGCAGGCGCTCCCACTGTAATGGTTAACTCAACCGATGTTAACGGAATTCCCGGTCACTCAAATTATCATCTTCTTACTGAAGTGCTGAAGAAAGAAATGAAGTTCAAAGGCTTTGTCGATTCAGACTGGCAGGATATTGAACGCCTCTACACACGCGATAAAGTTGCGTCCTCGCCCGAAGAAGCAGTTAAGATGGCTGTTATGGCTGGCGTCGATATGAGCATGGTTCCGTATGACTTCAGCTTTTATAATATTCTTTTAAAGCTTGTTAAAGATAAAGAAGTTTCTTTATCAAGAATCGATGAAGCGGTCGGCAGAATATTAAGAGTTAAATTTGAGCTTGGTCAGTTTGATAATCCTTACCCGGATGAAAGGCTAAAAGAACAATTTGCATCAACGTCATCTACCGGAACAAACCTTGAGGCATCTGAAGAATCAATTACTCTCGTAAAGAACGAAGCGAAGACCCTTCCGCTGTCTAAAAATATTAAGGTGCTTGTAACCGGACCTACCGCTGATTTATTATCTTCAATGAACGGAGGCTGGACAATTACCTGGCAGGGCGATGAAGAATCACTTTATCCTAAAGATAAACCGACTGTGCTGGCAGCTATTAAAGAAAAGATCGGCGCGGGCAATGTTACTTATCTTCCCGGCTCAACGTTTGATTCTTTGCTTGATGTTAACGCTGTTGCGGACGCGGCAAAGAAAGCTGATGCGGTTGTACTTTGTCTTGGTGAAAAAGCTTACTGCGAGACTCCAGGCAACATTGATGATCTTACTCTTGATGA
>Ga0187812_1000007_pt1 | contig 76234 bp, 108 predicted proteins | sample NC_S_2_FD_130582 | JGI IMG/M metagenome (GOLD analysis project Ga0187812, IMG submission 130582) | Wetland sediment microbial communities from Neuse River Estuary, North Carolina, USA - ASW-S_2 | ecosystem: Environmental > Aquatic > Freshwater > Wetlands > Sediment | place: USA: North Carolina...
AACGGCGGCTCGAAGCCTCTTGCGAGGGTTTGGGGCCGCCGCAGCACGTCGCGGAGGCTACTAGAGTCCTGTTTGGGAACGAAACCTTGTCGTTGGCGCCAAAGCTGTTGGCGAATCACAGCAAAGCTGCACGGTGTCGGCTTTCTCATATGCTAGCAGATCAGTTATAATAAAAGTGAGCATTAGCTATGGAGGCGATCACCCTGAAGGACAAGCAAGAAATTCTCGACGCCGCAGCCAAGATCCCGGAGAAGTTCACGCCACGGATGACCTACGCGCGGAAGGTGGACGGCATCTTCGTGCCCGTCGGCTTCCGCGGCCACCTGCACCACCTGCTCGGCGGGCAGGCGCAGGGAGACTCGCCTGCGTTGCACCAGGAGATCGCGGAGATGCTGTTTCACCCCATCCGAGATCGAGCAGTGGGGCGTGGAGCCCGTACTGAACTCCATCCACAACGCGCGGACGCAGGACACGGCGCAGAAGGAGCTCTACTTCACACTGGAGAGCTACAGGGGGTGAGATCATGACTTACGCCGAGATGCGCCGGGAGATCCACGGCTCCGATGGGCTCGTGGTCCTCGCCGAGGACGGGCGGACGACGATCGAAGTCTTCGACGACGTCCGCGACCGCGAGGTGGTGTTTCGGGCGCAGCCGGACATCCAGGCGATCGTGCACTTCAACGGGCTGCGCAAGAAGATCGACCAGGAGCGCTTTTTCGCCATCCTGCGCCGCATCGACCCCGTCCTGCTGATGACCGTCCGAAGCATCCACTTTCTCTACTCCAGATGGGATTTCCAGAAGCTCGACGAGCGCCTACCGAACAACACCCTGGATTTGCACGAGGGTGAGGCGGTCGGCATGTTCGACTTCTTCGACACCGCGGTCATCCTGGACGTACGGGAAATGATCCGCACGGTGCGCAACGACTTCATATGGGATTGGGAGATCGAAGACGCGATCAATACCGGCATCTGGACCACCTTGCTGCACGAACTGCGCCACGCCCACCACGCGAACCCGATCTTCGAGAACGAGTTCGAAGGACTGGATGTCGAGGAGGACGCGGAGGCGTTCGCGCGCCGGACGTTCGAGGATGTCGTCATGGCCGCCGGCGGCTGGCGCGTGCTGCCTCTCAAGGCTCTGGGTATCCATGCGGGGCCGTGGGTGGCCGCACAGGCCTGAGCGACGGCCACGGAGCACGACAGGCGAGGAGATGATGTAAAGATGGTGGAACGGGCGGAGATCTGCGACTTCGCGCAACACGAGGCGGACATGAACTGGCGCGAGTCCACGCGGCGCTACGTGGAGATCAAGCGGCGTCTGCGCAGTGAGGGCATCGACTGGGGCGTGAGCATGGCACGGGCGAAGGAGCGGCCGGAGGACACCTGGCCGTTCTTCGACCACCCCGCCTGCCGCCTCTTTTGCGGCGAGGCGGACGTGCCGCTCGGGAGCGTCGTAAATTGGCGCCCGCCGGGCGACGTGAGCCTCGACGACCTGTTGGTGGCCTTGCGCGAGCCAGAGGGGGCGCCCGAGGAGGAGGAGGCTGCGCGCCTCACGGTGTCCATCCTGTACGATGGGACACCTGCGACCTACCTTGCCGGCCGCGGCGAGCGCCGGGCGTGGCTCGCGCTGCTTCGGGGGGCCACGACGGCCCGCCTGCGCGTGCTCACCGTGAACTACAACCTGCTGCCGCAGCACGCCCGCGTCCTGATGTACGACCGGCACGACGCCGGAGCGATCTTCTTGCCCTCGGCGGAGCGGCGCAAGCCGATGCCGCGGTTGATCCATGGCGCCACGGCGCGCCAGCTGGCGGCGTACGGTGTGCCCATAGAGCACCTGGACCGGCAGCTCGGCAGCCTGGAAGACGTCCTGAGCGACGCCTGGGAACGCGCTGGTCGCAGCACCGACGAGGTGCTTCGGCTGATGCGCGAACACCAAGAACAGATCCACTACGCGAACCTGGAGGGAAGCCTGCACCGGCGGCGCTAGGGGGCGGTGCAGGGATCGCGCGCAGCCTATGCCGGGTTAGGGTCTGTTCCAGGACGCCCTAGGCGGGCTTATGCGCCGAAGCCCCCGGCTTAGGAACGCGTCGCCGCCGTGGAATGCCCACCGCAGCAGGATCGGCGTCTGCCAGGTAGAACCTGGTCGTGACACGCTCAGGCAAGAAGGGACGGCCATGGACCTCGTCATGGTGGGCACAGGCAACGAGTTCACGCTGCCGCGCGGGATACGTTACGCCGTCGGGATCCGGCAGGGGGACGTCGTGATCCTGCGCCCGGCAGGGGAAGACCGCTTCGTCGCCGACGTCCTGAGGCGCTACACGATTGACCAGTTCCCGACGTCCAGGCGCCGCCTGGACTATGCAGACATCCGCAAGAGCTTCGCCAGGAGCATCGCGCGGCGGCTCTGCGGCGAGGACAGCCATGCGTAGCGACCTCGGCTGGATCGACGCGGAGGTGTTCGTGCAGGCCCAACTCCACGGGCCACACAGTGACACCTGCCGACGGGCGCTCGCTCTGCTGGAGGCCGGCGAGATCACGGCGCATGTCGACCCGGTATCCGTGCAGGAACTCGTCTACGCGCTGCACGAGGGGCTGGGTTGGGAAAAGCGCCAGGTGGCGGAGTACATCGCCACGGTGCTCCTCTGGGAGAGCATCGAGGTCTTTGGCGGCGCGGAGCCCGTCGTGTTGGCCATCCATCACTGGGCGCGGCACGACAACCTGCCCTTTGCCGGCGCCCTGCTCGGCATGCGGGCCAAGGACAGCCACTCTCAGGTGTGTTCGGTCGAGGTACCCGATCTGACGAGGGCTGGGCGTGAGGAACGGTCTACTGAATAGGGCGGCCGGCGAGCAAGGCCATGGTGGCGGCGAACCGCTGCTCGTGGTCTTCCTGGATCATGGGCGGTATCGGGTCGATCGGCGGCTCGACGCCGAGCGCGACCGCAAGCGTTGCCATCACCGCGATGTCGCCACTGTCCTTGGGACCTTGGAGCGCCTTGTACTCGTCGAGGCGCTCCAGGGCACCTGTCCGGTCGCCGCAGTACATGCGGCAAATGGCCGACTCTGTGAGGAAAGACGCGTGAAGGACGCTCGGCAAATCCTCCGTGATGCGCATGCCGGCATCCAGCAGGCGGTCCGCCTCCTCATAGCGCTGGAGCTTGCGGTAGGCCACGGCCAGGTTGATTAGCCCCTTCGTGCGGACGAGGTGGCTGACGTTGTGGTGGTTGACCACGGTCAAGAACGTCGGGATGGCCGCTGCCGGCCCGTCGGTCATGGACGTGGCGATGCCTTCACCGAGCAGGGCGTCGAAATAGTAGTCCTTGCCGCGCAGGAAGTAGGCTGCGCGATGGTAGGCGCGGCGGGCCTCGGGATAGGCGCGAACATTGTAGAGCAGGTTGGCGCGCCAGATGGCGGCGCTGCCGGCTTCGGTCGGTAGGTGCAAGCGAGCGAAGGCCTCCTCCGCCGCTTGCATGTTCCCAAGAGCGACCACATGCCTCTGCAGGTGGCCCTGGACCATCGCAAGGTCGTACAGGGCGACAGCATGGGAGCGTAGATCCGAGTTGCGACGCGTGCCACGTTCCAGCAACGTGAACCATAGCAGGGCCTTGGCGTACTTCTTTTGGGCGTAGCACACGCGGCCGAGCCAGTGGTAGATCGTGGTATTGTAACGGTTGCCGCGCTCGTGCCGGCCAAGGAAGTAGGCCTTGGCCAGGACTTTGCGCGCGGCATCGTACTGGGCGTTCGCATAGAGCTGACCTACAAGGTCCAGGAGTTGCTGACGGCTGGTCTCCTGCCCCAGGTAGGCGGGCAGCCATTCTTCGAGGGGCAGGGAAAGGGCCTGCACGATGGCCAGAAGAATCCCGCTCGTGGGCATGCGCTTGCCGGATTCGATCATGGAGAGGTAGGCGCGGTTCACGTTGCCCATGCGGGCAGCGTCAGCAATGGACAGGCCGAGGTCCATGCGCCGTTGCCGCAAGACCTCCGCAATCTCCATCGCGACCCCCCTCCCCGAACGGGCACCCGTCCATATAGGATGATAACAGAAGGCAAGGGATAATAGTACCCACACGGGCCCTCTTTTTGTGGACTCTCCAACCGAGGCATCTACCAGTTCAATGGAAAGAATAGGTGTGGGAGGCATTGCCAATAGAGCCGTGGCAAGAGAAGGCAAAGGGATAGTCGTCCCCCAAGGAGTGGCAACCATATAGGGATCCATAAATCCCGTTGCGTACCCAAAGTGTCCTCCATAACAGAAAATACAAAGACCTATGCTATGATATGTTGGGAGGTGGAGGCGCGGCGATTGGGCTAAACGCGGTTCCCCGCTCGGCGCAGACATGGACCGAACAGTGGGCATCAGGGCCCGGCGCGACGTTGGCGTCTCCGGCGGCGCGCACGGTCGAGGGCGACGAGCAGTCCTGCTTCGCCTGGTGCCGGTTGATCCTACACCAAACGACCGCGATCGAGCAGGGCAAGGTGGTCTTATTCTTTCGGCCTCCGTTACCCACGCGACCACACCAGGTCCGAGAGCGTGGCACGCACCAGGAAAGGGAGGATGGGGATGCGGGAGATCAAAACGTACAGAGCTGTTCTGGATGGCCGCTACGAGGCAATCGTAGCGGCACCGAGCGCCGCTGCAGCCGCGCGGGCCATGGATGTCACGCCGGGGTTTCTGCGCGACCGCGGCGGCGTTACCGGCAACCAGGAACAGATCGCCATGGCTACGGCGGAACCCGGTTGCGTCTTCCTAAGAGTCTCCTCCCTCATGACCGCCCCTTACATCAAGGTGGCACCCGGAGAAGGCATTCGTCCTGCCCTGAGTCTGCTGCGGGAGCGACAGGAGCGGGCTTGGGCGGAGCGCCGAGGAGCGAAGGACGAGCCGATGGCGTAGACCCTACCCCGCATGTCGGGTAGCGTTCTTTGCCCCTGTCCGCATGGATGGGCCGGGACAGGCGGCCGAAAGTCTGACAGCTCCGCGCCGAGGGGAACGGGCGTCAGGCACCCTGGGGACATGGTCTGACGACGGTGGGCTGCCCACGCGATCCGCGCACCACAGGAGAACGTCGCGGGTCGCGTTTCACTATGGTATACAAAGACACAAAAGCATAGGTTATAATAGCGACAGCAGGAACGATCGGGTAGGTGACATCCGTGGACCTGGAGCGAAAATGGCAAGAGATCGAGGACAGGCTCACCGAGACCTTCGGCGGGGACGCGAGCGGTTGCACCAGGGATCTCGGCAAGTGCGCGGAACTGGTGCGGCGATTCATCCAACACCGCTTCGAAAACCGCATGGGCTATCGCCTGATGTGGGATGACGACCCCGTCGCTCCCGGCGCCTCCGCCTGGCTGGAGACGAGCGAACGGCCGGGGGCGCGCATTGCCCTGGCTGCCGGCCTCTCAGAGGCTGAGGCACTCGCCCGCACGCTGGCCGAAGCGCTCGCACGGTACGGCTGGGACAGGCAACGCGAGGGGGACCTCAAAGTCTACAAGGTCACATTGGACATCGAGCGCACCCTCGTCACGGCGATGGTGGCCGCCGGCAGCCTGCACGACGCCGGGCGCACCCTCGGCAAATCGGAAAGCGCGATGCAGAACTACGCCTACGTCAGCGACAAGGTGCGAGACGTCCGCAAGGCGCTCGCTGAGCCCGGCACCGTGTTCGTGCAGTTGCTGCACGCCAGACGGGGAACTTGGATGCGCGTCGAGGAGGGGGAGACCATCGCGGACGCCGTCGCACGCTGCCAGAAGGCCGCGGGGGGAGGGCTGTGAGGTTCGTACGGCCCAATCCGGCCGAGCTGGCACAGGTCATGGGCAACAAGGGGCAGCACAAGCACGTTCTCGCCATCATCGAGGATGCGGGCCGTGACGAGGCGATCGTCGCGGTCGCCCGCGCGCTGGCGGCCGCAGGCATCGCTTTCCGGGTGGACGACAAGGCCCAGCGGCTAGGGAGTGCTGCGCCTTGCCACTTTGTCTTCGAGCGGGAGATGGAGATCGCCGGACGCAAACCGGGTGTCTTCCTTCGGCCCATGCCCGGCCGCTCCCAGGACTTCGTGCTGCTGGTGTTCTTCACTGTGGCGCCGGAAGTGTTGAGCTTCTGGCGACGCCGCCTCTTGCCCGTCCTGTTGCCAGCCGAACCGTGGGGCGCTGCGCGATGACGCTGGAGAGCAGTGCGCGTCGCCGGGTGAACTGCCGAACCGCGCCGTAGATCCCGGGTTTCAGCCAAGGGAGAGGAGGGGGCCGATGAAGATCACAGCACCGGACGAGGAGATCCTCGCCAGAATCGCAGGCACCAAGGAAGCGCGCCGGCACTTCATCGCCATCATCCGCGAGTCCACAGCCGAAGAAGCGGAAGCCTACGTCGAGGAGGCACTCCGTCACAGCGGCGTGCGGTTCGAGCGCCGTCAGAAGCTCTACAGGACAGCATGGACGAACCCGCAGTGGCGGTTCCCTGATGAGCCAGAAACGCCGCACGGTCCACCGGGGGTGTTCATGGAGCGCCTCATCCTGAGAATCGACAAGGGCGGGAGCCTCTGGACTACGGTCTACGAGGACAACGCCTTCGCCGTCGCGATCTTCCACACGATCCACCGCCAGGCTCTTACGCAGTGGCGCCGACGACTGATCGGGCCATTCCTTGCGTCGGCAAGCCGAGGTGATGCGGGATGAAAGACCGTCCAGACACGAGCGGTGTGGACGTACAGTGCGAGACTGCGCGCCAGCGCCTGACGGAGTTCGCCGCGGTCATCGCCTCGCTCACCGTGGCGGAGAAGACCATGCTCGACAGCCAGATCCAGGCGCATGGTTGGGGCGGGATCGACGATGTGCTGGCGCAACTGCAAGTGCTCCCCGCGGCGGAAGTGGTGGCCGCGTTCGAGCGGACGGGGCTGGCAGAAGCGCTCACCAAGGGACCCAGGCGCTCCCGCGCCGCACAGTAGCGATGGAGGCAGCAAGGAAGGGGTGGGGCCGTGGGGGCGAAGTCAGGCATTGAGTGGACCGAGGCGACCTGGAATCCAGTTACCGGGTGCGACAAAGTGTCACAGGGCTGCAAGCACTGCTACGCGTTGGCGCAGGCGAAGCGCCTGCAGGCCATGGGTTCGGCCCGCTACGCGAACGGCTTCAAGGTCACGACGCACCAGGATGTGCTCGAACTGCCCTACCGCTGGCAGCGCTCGCGCCGCATCTTCGTGAACTCGATGTCCGACCTCTTCCACAAGGACGTGCCGGACGGCTTCATCGCCTGGGTCTTCGACGTGATGGGGCAGGCGAGCCAGCACACCTACCAGATCCTGACGAAGCGCCCGGAGCGCATGGCGGAATTCTGCAGGCGCTGGTCGGATCACGTGGAGCCCGACGCGCCACCCATCTGCATGGCCCGTGGCCCCGCCGAGACGCGCCAGGCCTACCGCTCCGGCCGGGCAATGCTGTTCGCCGACATGCTCGACGAGATGGGCCCGCCGCCCGAGGATGCCGCCTATCCTACCTACGGCTGGCTAGAAGGGCAGCGTTGGTGGCCCGCCGTGCTGCCGAACGTCTGGCTCGGCACCTCGGTCGAGAGCCAGGACGTCATCGACCGCGTGCGCCTCCTGACCGAGACGCCGGCAGCCGTGCGTTTCCTCTCCTGCGAGCCGCTGCTCGGCCCCTTGGACCTCGCGCCCTACCTGGACAAGATCGACTGGGTGATCGTCGGCGGGGAGTCGGGACCGCACGCCCGCCCGATGGAGGCCGACTGGGTGCGCGGGGTCCGCGACCAGTGCCTCGCAGCCGGTACCGCCTTCTTCTTCAAGCAGTGGGGAGGCCGCACCAGCCACCGCGGGCACGAGGAGGCCGTACTCGACGGCGAACTCTGGAAGCAGATGCCCGAAGTGCTGGGAAGAGGGCTGGGCTGTTGAAGGACACCAAGGGGGACGTCACCCGGATGCTCAAGGCGGCCGGGAAGCCGATGCCCGGGCCCCGGACGTGCCGAATTTCTCGCAGCGGGAGCTGATCCGCCATGCGTCAGGGAACCACGCACATTGCGCAGCCGAGTGAGCCGCGTTTCACCTTGTGCGGCATGGATACGCGAGGGAAAACGACGTGGCTCGTCGGATTTCACAGCGTGCTGCGGCCGTCGGTCCGGTACTGCCGGCGCTGCCTGCGGTCCTTGCAGACAGTGCGGCCAAAGGACGTGGCGGCGCTGTCTGCGCAGAACGAACGCCAGCAGACCGGCACCACCGCGCCGCGGGTACTGAACCAGAAGGTGGACGGCAGACCTCCAGATGCCGTGTACGTTGGGCGGCCGTCCCGCTGGGGGAACCCCTTCAAGATCGGGCGGGACGGCGACCGGGACGAGGTCATCCGCAAGTACGAGGCGTACCTGCTGGGGCGTCCGGATCTCCTGGCGCACTTGCCGGATCTGCGCGGCAAGGATCTCGTCTGCTGGTGCGCGCCCGAGGCCTGCCATGCCGACGTGCTGCTGCGGCTGGCGAACGAAGGAGATGGTGCCCCGTGACGGATGAAGTGCAGAAGAGCCAGATCGCCAACGGTTCCTACACGACGAAGGCCAACGTGCTCGCCAAAGCGCTAATAAGCATTGGCATGTTCCATAGCCTTTGGATCGGATGGGCCGGCGGGATCCTTACCAGTATCATCGTACGACCCTACAGCGGCTGGGTCTCCAGCGCACTCGCCCTCATCACCGTCGTCTGGCTGGTTGCCATCGGGCTGATCGCATTGCGGTACAGAGGAGTGCTCAAGGAGCTGCAAACCGTGGCGGAGGCCCGCTACGTCGCGCGCGGCGACATCCTGCGCACAGTCTTGTCCGAGGCGGAGTTTCAGCGTCTGGCGCTGGCCCTGGATCGGGCGGAAAGTGAGGCTCTCGCGAAGACCCGCCACCTAAAGCGCATCGAGCAGGGCCACGGCTTCTACGGCTGGCGCTACCGCAAGCGTGAACGCCAGGCGCTCAGTGAACTGCGGGCAGCCTTCCACCAGGAAGACGTGGAGTTTACGGCACAAGAACGCCTCTGGCGGGGCATCAGCCTGGTCGGGAACACGCCCGGGCAGCGCCCGACCGACGTGGGATCCGCAGCATTGGGTCCAACACCGGAAGTCTGAAGGGGGAGAAGGTTTGTGGGCAAGACATCGCGGATCCACGTCAGCGTCGACGTCAGCCGGGAGAGCGAGCTGCCGAACCAGGAGGCGTTCCTGATCGCCAAGGGTTTCGTGGCGGCGGCGGTCGCGGGGACGCTCAACACGTTCGACGCCAGCTCGATCAGCGCCGGCGCCAAGGTCGAACGGGCTACGGTGGAACCGGAGTTCGAAGTCGGCCCCGGCATCCCGAAGATGGTCAGTGTGATCGTCATCACGGAGAACGGAACGGTGCGCGACGTGCTGGCGTACGTCAGCCAGAGCGAAGCCCAGTCCGAGTTCGACCGTTACCGCAACGGGCAGGACGTAGCCCTCGTCGAGGAGTTCGAGCACGAGCTCGACTACTGCACCATCAAGCGTTTTGCGACGCCGGATGGGTATTCTCAGACCCTGCTCACGGTACCCCTGCAAAGACCGGGGACGCTGGAAAGCCAACGCTAGCGAGAGCGCGATCGACCCAACAGAAGGTCCGGCGGTTCCCCCGCGGATCCCTCTGTTGGGTCTTTTCCCTGCACTTCGCAGATGATGTATAATGAGCTATGGTATAAGAATAGAGCGCGAGGTGACGTCAATGGCGAGGAAGTCCTGGGATGCCTACTTCATGGACATCGCGAAAGTCGTGGCGAGCCGGGCCACCTGTCCCCGGCTGCACGTCGGCGCCGTGCTGGTGCAGGGCAAGCGCATCCGCGGCACGGGCTACAATGGCGCGCCGGCTGGGCTGCCCTCCTGCGAGGACGAGGGGTGCCTGCTGACGGAGACCTACGAGGAAGAGCATGGGGCAATCGTCAAAAAGGAGCACTGCATCCGCACCATCCATGCGGAGATCAACCTCCTGAGCTACACCGACGTCGCCGAACGGCAGGGGGCGACTGTGTACCTCACAGACGAGCCCTGCTACACCTGCGCCAAGGCGCTGGCGAACTCGGGCATCGCCGAGGTCGTCTACGAGCGGCCCTACCTCAAGGACCACGCGCGGACCAGCGAGACCCTGGCGGCCAAAGGCATCGTGCTGCGCCGGCTGACGGCCGAGGGATCGCCCGTCATAGAGGCGGCAAAGGAAGGGGAGAGCGCCTGATGTTGACCAACTGGCTCCGCTACCAGTTTCCACTCGCCTTCTTCCCGGCCGACGGCTCGCGCGTGATGGGCATCTGCGACGTGCAGGTCCTCGTCGAGGAGCGGTCGTACGGCGCCACCGTGGTGCTCTCGGAGCGCAAGGACAACCCCGGTCGCAGCGTAACGAACGCCGTCGAGGAGATCGCCGCCCTGGTACGCCACGCCATCCTCAAGCCGCTCGGCGTCAACCCGGACAAGGTGCGCTGGGTCGAGCACTACGCCGCGAACGCGGCCAGGCCGGAGACCTGGGACGAGGTCACCTTCGCCAGGTACGACCAGGAGAGGGAGATGTACTACACGCCCGCCTGGCGACACATCGCGCGCCCGGCGGAACTCGACGAGGAGACCGCCAGGTGAGCCGCGTCGCGCTCTGGCAGTTCGATCCGGGTCGCGAGCAGGACATGCTGCGCTTCGCCTTTCGGGAGGGCGAGGTCACGCCGGAGCGGCGGGCCGCCATGGTCAAGACCTTCGATGGGGAGATCGCGGGCGAGGTGACGCCGGAGCTGGTGTTCGCCCGCTTCAACGCCGACGACCGTCCGACGGCCAAGACTGCCTATTCGCTTTCGGTAGGCGACGTCATCGTGCTGCCCGGGCGCACGCTGCAGGTGACCAGCGTCGGCTTCGAGGATCTGCCGGAGGGGCTCTTCCCGGCGGTTTCCGCCTGAAGCCCGACAGAGCAAGGCTCAGCAAAGGAGTGACGCGTGTGCTGAAGGCGCTCTTCTACGCCCCAGGCGAACCCGGGCGCGAGGTCGAGGTGGAGAACGCGGAGCAGGCAGCGGTGGCCATGATCGGCCCCGAGGCCGAGAGCAGGGTGGTTGGGCGGGAACGCCGCTTCACGGTCTTCTCGGATCCTGGTGCCGAAAAGGACGGCAACATGACGATCGAGGACGAGGAGTTCGATGGGCCAATCCTGGTCTTCGCACTGGGGCCCGACGAGCAGCCGGCTGGACTGACGCAGGAGGATCTCGACCGGATCGGTTGAGTCCGGTAGCGACGGGGGGACGACGCTTTAGCGTCGTCCTTTTCTGTGGCGTCAAGGTTCTTAGGAGTTAGGAGGTAACGCGGCCAAAGGGATGGCAGGGGTTTCGCGGGAGGCCAATGCCATGCAAATCACCCCGGTCGATCTGGGCACCTTCGCCATTCTGCTGGCCGTGCTGGGCACAGGAGTCACCGTAGCGGTGAGTGGCCGCTTGGTGCGCAACATCGGCATCGAGGAAGGCCGCGAGGAGTTCGACCGCTGTCAGAAGCCGTACGTCGAGTGGGATCACGTCAGGGGTGCCCATCGGGCCACTCTGTCTGCCCTGGGGCTGACAGCCTTCGGCCGGACACCGGACGCCGCGCTCGACCACCTGCGGGAGGCCTACGCCCATCTTGGGGCGCGCCGGCGCAGGCAGGATCAGGACATGATGAAGCGGGTGAGGTCATGGCGATGACCGCCCAGCGCGTGGACGAGTTCTTACGCGGCCTGGCCTGGAACGCCTCGGGCATCCTCTTGGCGCAGGCGATCCTCGCCCTGGGACACCCATCTTGGAGTACGCCGGACCCCTGGGTCTGCGCTGCGGCAGCGTTGGTTGTGGCGATCGGATCCCTGCCCCTCCTGACCGGCGCACACCGTGCGCACCACCCGTTGATCAAGGCCTTCGTCTTGGGCCAAGTCGCCGGCACCCTCCTGGCCCTGCCCCTGATCCCCCTGCTGCCACACGCCGCAGTTATCTTTTGAAGCGAGTCTGCCGCGTCAGCCCATCAAGGCGCGGTCGTCTTCGCGTGAAATTACGCAATAATGTATGATATAATAATACTGAGGTGATACATATGGCCAAGCGCAAGACGGACCTGGGCCGGGCGGGGATCGAACGGTACCTGCGCGAACGCCCGGAATGTTCAGAGGTGATGCTCTTCACGCTATCCGTGGTGGCCGACGAGGCCGCCGGGCGCGAGCTCTTCCCTTCGCTCGGCCCCTACGAGCGGCTCTTGCCGCAGGGGGCCCGCTCGTTCTGGGCCAGCAAGGGCCAAGGCGGCTCGCTCTGGGTCGTGTCGAACCCCTATGCCAACGTCGCCAGCCAGGTGCGGGAAACGGCAGCGCCGATGGGCTTCTTCGACACGGGGGTCGACATCGGGCCCGAAAGCATCCTCGCGAGCGGCCGATGAGCGAAAGCGTCGTCGGTGGCGAACGCGCGCAGAACAGGACTCTGGTCCCCGAGGAGTTCGAGGACGTTGTCCTGGAGCGCGGCCAGACCGCCGTGGTGCTGGAGTACATCGGCGAGGGCTACGGCGGCGACTACGATGCCGAGGACCCCGAGGACGATCCCCTGATCCGTTTCTCCGTCTACCACCGCAATAGTCCTGGTGAGTTCCCGGAGGGCTTCGAGCCGGTGGACGATGCCTCCTACTGCACCGAGATCCTAGCCTCGACGCCGCGCCTCACGCTGCAGCGCATTGCCTTATCCATCCTGTACGAGGTGCAGGGCGACGTGGACTCGGGCATGTCCATCAAGAAACGCTGCGAGCGTCTTTCCTGGATCACGCCGGACAACCTGCCGGCGGAACCGTCGCCCGAGGAGATCGCGGAGCTCGCGCGACTGACGGCGCCGCGGGTCCAGCAGGCCGCACCCCGGGTGCTGCGCCCGCCCTCGATCGCCCAGGACGGGGCCGTGGAGGCGGTGGTCCGCCATCGGCGTGACGTGCAAGGCAGCGAGATCGCCTGCGCGTCTGCGGTACCGGATTGGGCCACCGAGACAGAGGGTCAGCTACGCAGGAGAAGGAGGTGGATCAGCATGCGCGAACAGGATGGCTTCCTTTTCAAGGAGAACTGCGATCGCTGCGGTGCGTCGCTGCGAACGAACGCGTACACCATGAGCGTGTTCAACCAGCAGGCCATCTGCATGGCCTGCAAGGAGATCGAGATGCGGCATCCTGCCTACCCCGCGGCCCACGCGGCCGAAGTGGCGGCCGTGCGGCAGGGCAACTACAACTTCTCTGGCGTTGGTCTGCCCACCGATCTCCGAACCGAGGGTGAGGCCAGGCGCAGGGCGCGGACCGCAGCCGCCAAGCAGGGCTCGCATCTGCTCACCGAACCGTACGCGGATCCGAGCAACCTGAGCCAGTAAACAGCGAAACAGAACCCGACGGAGTCAATTACCGAACGGCGGCCCGGAGCCCTCGCACGAGGCTTCGGGCCGCCGCAACACGTCGCGAAGGCTGCCGACTGGAATCGGGCGGAGGCGCGTTGGCGCCCAAGCTGCTGCCAACCGCAGCCAGCGGCAGGGCCCTGGCAGTACCTTGTGGTATGCAAGTGCACATGATATGATATAAACACAATTCAAGATGCGGAGGCGATGCGCTTGCCGAACTGGTGCGCGAACGACCTGCGGATACTGGGACCGACCAAGGATGTGGAAGCCTTCCGTACAGCGGCCAAGGGTTTCGAGCCGGCTTGGCCGCTCTCGGATAGCGAACGCAAGCAGGGCATCCCGGACGAGCCAAAGCAAAACGACGTCCTCTGCTTCAACGCGCTCTACCCGGTTCCCGCGGAACTCGTGACGAAGGGCTACGACAAGAACGCCGTCGCGTGGCTGGAGGAGCATTGGGGGGTACGGCACGACCTCGGCAGCGGCAAGGACATCACGATCGAGCCCTTCGCTGGCGGCAGCTACTACCGCTTCGACACAGCCTGGAGCCCGCCGCGCGGCGTGATCGAGGAAGCCGCCCGCCGCTTCCCCGGCCTCACCTTCCGTCTGACCTACTACGAACTGGGCAACATGATCTGCGGCGTCCGCACCTGGCAAGGGGGCAGGCTGGTCGAGGAAGAAGACTTCCGTCATGACACTCCCGATTTCTGGGCCTTCATGGCGAAGGAGTTCGAGGATGTCGACCGGGCCGACTACTTCGACGACGAGGACGGGGCGTCGGAGGACTGAAGTTGCAGGCAGGGGGAGGGAACCCCTCCCCCTGCAAGGAGGCACTGACGATGGAAGAGCGCAAGGTTCTTCTGGGGCAGGTGAGCGTGGACTCGGGCACGCTCCTGATCGTCGATCCGGGCAGTCTGGAGAGCTGGACACCGCGACGCAGAGGCAAGACCATCGGTGTCGAGTTCTGGGGTGCACAAGCGGCCGACCTCGCCAAACTGCTGCAAGACCGCGGCTACGACGTGCTGCCCTACCGCCAGGGGCGAACCAGTCTCTGCAAGCCGCCCGCCGCCGACGAAGGCACTAAGGCGGTCGAGGAGCTGCAGGCGCTCATCGCAGGTATCCAGGAACGTTTCGGTTGGCATGTGCTGTCCGAGGTGGCGACAGAGAACTCCTTCGACCAGATGCTCGCGACCATCGCCGGGCAACTGGGCGCGGAGGCGGGCCCGGGCGGCGTCGCGCTGCACCTCGCCGATGACGGCGGCTACAACGTCTACGCCTATCTGCGCCCCACGAAGGATGGGGAGGAGCTCGCGCGCATCGAGATCGAGATCTGACACCCCCTGGACCGTCGCAGGCGGGCCGTCCTCCGGTTTCACGGCCAAAGCCGGGAGATCTACGGCGTCCCGCGGCAGGCCCCGCCGCCTATTGAGCAATGATAGAGGACATGGTATGGTGGTGACGCTTAGGGGGCGTTGCGATCACCATGGCCAAAGTGTCGGCGGTACCTTGGGCAGGTGAACAGACGGATAGCTCAATGGCGCACCAAGCGCACCAGATCATCGAGCAGGAGATGTCGAGCCGCAAGGATCGCATACCGCACGAGATCGTCGATCTGCTCGAAGCACACGGTTTTAAAGTCAACTTGGATTGGCGCATGCTTTGGTTTCCTGACAGGTCGCTGCTCTCGGTCGGGCTCGACGGACATGTGACGGCCCAGGGGCCGATCAGCGTGAAGATGCGATAACCCTGGGGACCCGGTTCAACGTCTTGCAGACAAGGAGTGAGGCACAAGATGGAAATGGTGCTGTTCGTCTTCGCCTTTGTTGGCGTTGGGGCAACCGCGATCGGCGGACTGCTCGCTGTGTCCGCCGGAGGCATTGCATACGTCTTTGTCGTAGCCGGACTGGGCCTGAGCTTGTCCCCGACCTACATCCTGCTGGATAACGTGCGCACCGGCCAACTGACGTACCGGGAAGCCCTAGGTATGGCATTTGGTTGCAACCTGCTGCCTGCGATGCTGTACGGGATGCTGATGAATCCTCAGCACACCCCTGGCATGCCCCATGTGTTCGGCGATGTGGTCTATGGTGAGGCGGCGCTGTTCAGCCTGCTCACTGTGGCCACGGTGGGTCTCTGGCTCATCGAAGCCGCTAAGGTCAGGACACGGCACAACATGTCGAAGTAACGGTGCCTGGCCCGCGGTGGGCTGGCCTGATAGAGTGACGGCGGGCACGCAACAAGAGGTGCTGCGACGCCTCGCGCGCTAACGCGCCCCCCTGTGTTCACGAACCCAACGACGGATGTTTGGCTGCGAGACGTGCTCGGACCGCCAGTCGAGCACGTCTCGCAGCGTATCGTGCCAGGGCATGCGGAGACCCGGTCTTTCACCAGAAGCCACAAACGAAATGCGCTATGGTATCATATTAGTGATGGATGGGTTTTTGGAGGGGGAATTGTCATGCAGATAAGACGTATCGACGACCTGGGGCGCGTGGTGATCCCGAAGGAACTGCGTCGAGCTTTGCGCCTCGCAAGCCTCGACGAGGTGGAGATGGTCCTCTCCGACGACGACACCATCCTGTTGCGCAAGCATGCCCCCCTCACCTACGGCACCGGCGGGGACTTCGTGAAGATCGCGATCGACGCCCTGGCGAAGGAGTGCCGCGGAGATGTCCTGCTCGTCGATGGGAGTGGACTGATCGTGGCCCACACCTCCAGGAAGAGCGGCAAGAGCCTGTCGATACCCGAGAGCGCGGAGTGGGCGAGTCTGCAAGAGAAGCATCCGCACCACGTGTTGGCCCACATCGAGGACGTTACGGGTGGGTTTCACGGCATGCTCGTGCTGCTGGGCGTGAAGGGGCAAGGTCCGTGGTGGGATGACGAAGCGATCAAGACGAAGTGTGAGATGACGGCCGCCATCATCACGCGCATAGTCTCCCCGGAGATGTGATGCAGCCAGAGCTCGGACCGAGGAGGTGGCATAGGCGATGAGTCTTACCTGGCAAGAGGTGCTGGACGGCCCCCTTCATGGGTACAGCGTCTCGGAGATGCAAGAGCAGGTCTACTATCTCAAGACGCGTCAGGATGCGAACACGCTAGCCGCCTGCCTCGATGCGGCGCTCGATGAATACGCACGGCTGAGTGCCCTGCTGCAGGAAGACCAGCAGGACTGGGAGCGCTCCAAGGTGGCCGCCATCCTTGAGGCACGTCTCTCCTGTGTGTTGCTCGCAAAACACCAGGACGAATACGACAGGGTGGTCGACGAGGCGGCCATGGCGGTCCTGGTCCTGCTCGGGAAGAAGGACATCCGGAAGCCCGATGTCCCGGATTTGCGTAGGCATATCCAAGAGATGAGGGGGCGCGAGGATGCAGAGGAACTGGCGAAGTGGCTGGATCACGCGGTCGAATCGATCGCGCGTCTGAACGCCGATCTGCGGCACGAGCAAAGGGACTGGGGCGCCGGGAAGGCCGGAGGTCTCCTGCGCACCAGACTCTCCGGTGTGCTCTTGGCGAAGAGCCAGGCGGAATACAACCAGGCGATCGAGGGCGCGGTCAGCGAGATCCTGTGCCTGCTCGGGAAGGAAGAGACATGAGCACGCGCGGCGTCGTCGCCGTCGGCACGGCGGATGCCTGGGAAGGCCGCTACTGCGGCCATGACGCCGATCCTGGCACGCTCGGCGCCGAGGTCTTCGAGACGGCGCGCCGCTACCTGCAGCAGGACGGACACCTCATGGGCTTCCAGGCCACGCTGCTCGCGGCGGGCAACTGGGATCACGCGCGGCAAGGGCTCATCTGTCCCTACTGCGGCCAACGCGCAGGCGTCCCTTACGACGTTGAAGCGAGCTTCGAATTCCCCAACCGGGACATTACCTCCTTGGAGGAAGCACGGCGCAGCGTTGAGGAGCGCTTCGGCACTGCGCGAGATGAACACCTCCAACTCCTGCATGACTCCGTAGACATCCTGCTGGCCCTTGCTGACGAGGCACGCAGGAATGGCAGCACGGCCGAACTGCCCACGACCCGCGAGGCCATGGAGGAAGTGGCGCGCGAGATCTACGGCATCTACGGGCCAGAGGAGTGGCAGCACATCTTCGACGTGAAGGCGGAGCAAGAGTGGGAAGCGGTCCAAAACCTGCGCGCCTACGGCTGCTCTGATCCCGAGCAGAGACATCACCAGCACAGCGACAAGATCCAGGTGATGACTCCGGCCGCTACAGACTGGGCACACATCGAGTACGGCTTTATCGTCGATCCACGTGCACAAACCCTGCACGTCGTGAAGGGGACGCAGATCTTCGAAGGCGTGTGGACAGGCAAGCCTATGGGCAGCTTCGACCTGGACGGGGCAGAACCGGACTGGGCGGCGCTCGCCTGAGCAACACCCGGTGGGGAAAGATTCGCCCACGCTGGAACGGGCCAATCCTTTCCCGGTGTCACGTTTAGGGAGGGACAGCCACGCTGTCCTACAGGGAGAGCGAGGTGATGACCCATGAAGCACCGTGGGATCCTGTTCGCTGCAACCCTAGTTGCAGCCCTTGTCCTGGCGGGACCGGCCGCCGGTGCTGCCAGCGGGCCGTCGACAACGGCTGGGCAGACGATGTTCGAGGGCAAGGTATTGACCGCCTCCGCGACCAGCATCACGGTGGAGACGCCGGCGCGCGGCTTCTACTGCGGCTACGGCGGGGCCTGCCCAGATCTGATCGCGATGGGCAAGACCTACACCGTGCTGACGACAGGGGCCGCCATCTTCGGAAGCTACCTGAACACTTCCGTCAGCATGCTGCGGCCGGGTGCCGAGGTGGTCGTGTATGGCCGCAACCTGCCAGCGCCCGCACAGAGCGGGCCAGGCGGCCTGGCGCCGGTACTGTTCGGCGGCTTAGTCCAAGCGGAGGGTATCTTTGTCCTGACGCCCGTCCCATTGCCATGCGTGCGCACCTCCACCGGGGCCATCCACTGTGTTCCCATCTCGGTGCCACCCATGATGCCGCCGGTCGGGCACTCGAACCCAGTCCTGCCACCACGGCACGTTGGGCCAACTCCTATGCCACTGACGCAGCCTTGACGCCACAGGGGAGCGGACGGCACCTTCCGTCCGCTCCCCTGTTTTCGAGGGCAGGGAGGCGACCCACCCCACGGCGGAGGGCCCGCAATTCCGGTGTCGTAATTGCTAGAGGAGATACTATAATAAAGTGAGGTCGAAGAACGGTGGAGGTGAACACATGAAGGTTGGAACGGGGACAATCCTCTCCGTCGTCTACAGCCGGCGGACCAGCGTCGTTGCGATGCTGGCGATACACCGCAACCAGAGAGAGCATCGCTGGGTGGTGGAAACGAAGAACTTCGCCGGTGCCGGCCGCTCCCTCTGGCAGGCGTCACGGCACTGCCTTGAGATCTGGCACACAGATCACCGCAGGGTCTACGCCCTGCAGCGCGGCCGAGCCCATGCGTAGGCACCTTCTGCCCGCCGCGGCGGTCGCGGCCGCACTGGTCCTGGATGGTTGCGGGCTCTACATCGGCACGACGCCGCCGAGCTCGGCCCCAACGGCGCCTGCGAAGGCCCATAAGACCACCAAACAGCAGGCGACAGCCCGCAGTGCAGCACCAACGGTGAGTCAGGGCAGCTCCGGGCGAACCGGTACAGGCGCCGGCACCTCCGCACCATCGACGACCACAGTCCCGGCAGGCAACGTCACCGTGACGGTGCCTGTGGTGTCGATCCCGATGTCGTACGGCATCCCGGGTGAGGGGAAGTCCCCGCCGGAAACCGTGCGGGTGACCATGCCGCCACAGTGGCAGGGCAAGCTATGGGCTTATTGGGCCAACCAGGTCATCCTCGCCCCGGCGGGCTGGACCGGAAGCGGCAGCGAGGGTGCCGACGGCAGTGAGGAGATCGCACTCTTCCCGAAGGGCGGCGGCGCGAACTACGGGGAGCGGGTGACGCTGCAGGGTGACGGCGCCTGCGTCGGCTGCGGCGCGCCGGATGCCGCGCAGTACTTCCAGCAGATCCAGCAGAACTGGTCCCAGTACGCGGTGCTGCCGAACTCGTCGCCACCGGCGATGGTGCAGGTGCAGGCGGAGACCAGCCTCTCACCCGACCTCATCGCCTACGAGCTCGCACCGGAAGGTGATCTGGAGGTCAACGGCCTGGCCTTTACCGGCCTGCTGAGCCAGGGGGCCAGCTATCTGACCTTCGAGAACATGCGCACCTACCTGCCACAGGCGGAGCACAGCATGGCGACCGTGATCCTCAACTGGGAGATCGGCCACAACCTGCAGTAGCCCTGGGGCTTAGGGATTCGCCTCGCCGACAACCAAAGAGCAATGTGTGCCCACGAAGACAGCCGTCCTCATGGGCTTTTCGTTGGTGGTGTGAACCTGGCCACGCCAGACAGGTTCACGAGCAAGAAAGGGAAGGGGGTTCGTCGAGACAAGGGGTGAGGTCGCGTTCAGACATCGACGAAGGAGGGTGCTCATGAAGACAGAAGGCAAGCCGGTCGGGCGCAAGCGCTCGCTGCCGGCCACAGTACGGGAGACGTAGGCCATGCTCTGGAACTCAACGCTCACGTTCGGACTGCTGAGCGGTGCAGTCGGTGGAGCGGTGCGCGTTCTGAGTACTGGCACGGACATCCTGCTGATGATCCGGGTCCGCGGCTGGGCAGACGCCATCTTGAACTGGGTCTCCGAGCTGGCGGTCGGAGCTGCAGCCGGGGTACTTGCGATCACCTTGGTGCAATGGCGCTACGAATCTACGTTCGGCGTGGCGTTCCTGGCGGGAATCTTCGGGCGACAGGTACTGCTCGGTCTGTATAATCGGCAGTTTGGCGGAGGCGACTGAGATGGCGGTTGCAAGGAAGTGGTATACTACCCAAAGGGGTGAAGCCATGGATGTGCAGGCGCAGATCGAGGCCGTTCGGGAATGGTCCAGTGCGGCAGAACGGGCGATCAAGGCCCGCGACGTCCACGCGCTCGACCTTTCGCGCCAGACGCTGATGCAGTACGCGGATGAAAAGACCGTGCTTTGTCGCTGGGCAGTGAATGACCTGCACAGGATCGCCAGGCTGGCCATCACCTTGATCGATCCGATCGAGGCTTCCATGTACCGCAGCGCCGTACACGGAGCAGTGGACAATCTGCTGCGAAAGCTGGAGACTGCAACCGCTCAGTCGCCGGCGATCGCATTGGCCTGAACCGACCTCAACAAACCAAGCCATCCGGGGGCGCCATCTGGGCGCCCCCGGCGCTATCTACGGAATACCTGCGGCGACCGTCGCCGGAATATGGCTCCGCGGAGGCCAACATCGAGCGCTCGGCAAGAGCGCTCTTTTGCATGGGCGGGACACATGCGGGGAACAGCCGGCTTAGGGATCCGATCGGTCGACGGTGTACAAGGAGAGCGAAGCGTGGGACAGGTCGTCGCCACGCTCGTTTTGCAGGTGGCGTGAACCTCTCCTGCGCAAGGCGGGTTCACAGGCTAGCCAGAGAAGGTGGTTCACCAGGACGGTGCTGGAACCGGCGGGGCATCTGATCGATCGACATCACTACGACAGGAGGGGTTCTACGATGGAGCCGATCCGCCACATGACGATGGAGGAGACCGAGGAGGCCACGAGGGACCTGCAGCCACTGCTCACTGCCGTCGCCGAGGCCGAGGAGATCTTCGAACTCGACGATCTCGAAGCCTACGCAGCGAAGTGGCGACGCGAGCATGGGCTTTAAGATGCTCACCGAAGAGCAACTGAAGCGCGTGGCCGAGATCCGCGCCTTGCGACGGCAGGTGCCGCGGGGACCCTGGGGCTGGTTCGGCAACATCCGTCTGAACGAGGTCTTCCTGGGCACACCGGACCGCGGGCGACTCTACCTCATGCGCTTCAAGCGTTGGGGGATGGGGAGCGCCCAGCCCGAGTTCCAGGTGACCGAGGGCGATCCGGAGCTGACCGACTGGAAGGGCCGCATGGTGCTGGCGAAGGATCTGGTCAACCCCCGGAATTACGATCAGGACTTCATCGGCATCGACCACCCGATGGCGCGGTTCATCGTGGAGGCCGGCACCTTCACGGACGAGCTCCTGGACATGATCGATCAGCTGCTGACGGAGAACGCGGAGCTCAGGGGAGCGGCGTCCCACACCGGCTAGCAGGACAGGCGAGAGGGCCCCGCAGGCAACTGCGGGGCCCTCTCGTGCGCAGCGGACATGGAGGTCCGGGAAGCGCGGCTCGGGACAGCGGACTTCAGTGTAAAGAGAGCAAGACGGGAGGAGATGTCAGGTCGAAGGGCACGTCGGACACCGTCACGACGCTGCCTATCTGAAGGTCATCGAAGATCCGCTCGGCGACTACGGACGGCACCTCGACGCAGCCGAGGGACTGGGGGTGGCCGTAGGTGGGGCGTACGAAACCGTGCACGGCGTCACCGCCGTGGAAGTAGCTGATCCAGTGGACAGGATCCGCGTAGTAACCGCCGGCGAGGTTCGTACCCTTCATCACCTGGAAGGACAGGCGGAGGTAAACCGGGTAACTGCCGTCAGGCGTCGCAGCGCCGGGCAGACCAGTGTTGACTGGCGCCTGCGTCAGCACCCCGGCGGTCGACCAGATGTAGATGCGCTCAGGCAGCCGCTTCGAGACGTAGGCGTAGGTGAAGGGGTGAAGGGCACGATCGCCCGCGGCGAGCGCCCGCCGCAGAGCCGTCCAGTCGGCGGCCGTAGGCGACGAGGAGAGCGGTAGGGCGTGATCGGCCTCGAAGGACATCAGCGCGCCCTGCACGAGGGGTGTCGTCACGCCTGGGCGGAAGAGGGTCACCAGCGACTGCGGCGTCGCGCGTTGCGGGAAGGTGAAGGCGTGCCCGTCCCAGCCGACCGGCAGGTACCCGAGTCGTGCAAGGTCCTCCTGCAGGCGAAGGACGGCTACACGGGGCAGGGAGGGCTTCGCCGCCGGCGCCGCGGCATGGGCGAGACCGGGCCAGGCGACGAGAAGCGCGGCCAGCAGCGGCAGACTTGTGATCGGCAGGCGCAGAGACGAGGAAGAATGCACCGCAAGGCCACCCTTCAAGGAGATCCCTCTCCGGTTGGTCAAGCGTGTCGCAGGGTCCTAACGTGGTTTGCCACGAACCGTGGCGTCCGAAGGCAGCGGCGCCAGGGAGCCGTCGCTAGCAAAGCCTGGGACGGAACCTCCCGGGGTCACTTGGTGAACAACGGTCGCGGTGCTTCTCGCGGGGGATGGGGGCTGCCGCGACGCATCGCTGAGACCGAACCCCGGTGGGGCACGGAACCTTGTCGTTGGCGCCAAAGCCGCTGACAAATCACACAACAAGCTTTTAATAGAGGTACTCAACCATGCAGTAAGCCTGATATGATAGATGAGGCTAGAAACAGCTACACTGAAACAGAATGCCGGTTGAGGAACTGACAGCCGAACGACGCCGACGACAGGGCGGGCGGGTCGCTGGAAAACAGGAGGCGACGGAATGGTTCATACTCTCCGCGGCGACGCGGTCCACGCTCTGCAGATGGGAGATATCCAGTGCCTCGGTCACCAGGTGAACATGCACGGCGTAATGGGTGCCGGGATCGCTAAGGTGATCCGCGAGGCGTACCCGTCGGCCTACGCGGAGTACCGCGCTGCGATCCAGGACAAACGCCTGTCGCTCGGCGGTCTGCTCGTCTCCGAGGTTGGCGCGGAGCGTTTCATCGCGCACCTCGCAGGTCAGGAGTACACGGGCCGAGGACGCCGGCAGACGGACTACTCCGCGCTCAGGCGGTCGCTCTTTCGGCTCTCCACGTGGTCCAAGGAGACCGGCAAGACGGTCGGGCTGCCCTACGGCATCGGCTGCGGCCTAGCCGGCGGCGACTGGACGGTCGTTGCAGAGATGATCAGCAACGCCTTCGAGAGTATTCATGTCGTTCTGTACAGGCTGGAGCGGTAGGTATCAGCGGGCCTCGGGGAGCCTGTGCTCCTATGAGAATGGCTTGTACAGGTATGGCGCGGCGTTGGCCGCCTTTGTAGTTTCACTACCACACGTAACGCAATATCGTATGCTATAATTGCATACGTAAGAGCCATACTGCAAAGGAGGCCGTCCTCATGGCTTTTCGTACAAGGCTTATCACGATCATTTCTGCCGTCGTCCTCCTCGTTCCCCTGGCGGGTGGCGCAGCCCATGCGACCAGCAGGAGCACGGTGAGCGGGGCAGAGTTCGTGCGCTCCCTGGTCCAGACCGTGGCCCAGGCGCACGGCGACCCCGCGCATCTCTCCCTGAGCGCCGCAGCCAAGACGGCTATGCAGATGGGGATCATTGCCCAAGGGCAGACCACAGACCTCGGGTTGCCCCTGACCCGCGCGGAGGCGGCCATGCTGGTGCTGCGCGCCTACAGCCTGGACGTGGCCCGCTATGCCACAGCAGACTGGCCGAGCGTCGGCGGCGACGCCGACTTGCCCTACATCGACGCCACGCCCAGCACAGGGCTCGCCGACCAAGCGGAGGTCCTGGACTTCGACATCGGTCTCCTGCGCGGTTTTCCGGCCGGCGGCGGCTACGCCGACATGCGGGCCAATGCCAGCCTGACACCTGCAGAGGCCGGTTGGATCCTAAAAAACCTGCACAGCGTGCTCGCGACATCCGGCACGGGCCCAGCTTGGCGCTGGGTCACCTCTTGGCCGGCCTTCACAGTGGGCGGGGATCCCATGAGCCAGTCGATCCCACGGGAAGAGGCGGTCGCCGCGCGGCGCCTTGACCTGATGCTGGCCGTGGCGCAGGGAAGCCCCGTTACCGCTGTCGCACCCATGTTCAGCCCCGGTGCCCGCGCCAGTGTCAGCCACATCTACGCAGCGTGGGTGGCGCAGGCGCAACAGCTGCTTCAGCGCGACCTGCCGAAGGGAGCTGACGTGGTCGCCGGAGACAACGCATCGATCGGCACGCTCGGCACGAGCGAGCTGACCGGCTACACCGGGCAGACAGACCTCATCCTCCGTGCGCCGGGAACCGAGGCCGACTGGGTCGAACAGACCCAGCCCTACTACGTCCTGAGCGGCGACATCCGAAGCGACACGGACGGACGCATCCTCGGGCTCGACGGCAGCCTGCTCAGTTACAGGCTCGGCAGCTTCTCGAACGCGACGGACGCCGTCCTGCGCGCTCCGGACCCGACAGCCGCCGCGCTTTCGGCCGACATCGGCGCCGGCATCCTGACGACACCCGAGGTGCTGGTGATCAAACGGCCCGGTCTGCACGCCGCGACGCACCACAGCACGCGGTAGCAGAGGGCGGGGGACACGAGTGCATAGCAGCGGCTGCTTACGGCTACACACGGCTGTAAACAGCCGCTTTTGCGCGACTCCGATAACGCTACGAAATCGGCGAGAAGAAACCGTGAACAGCCGGTCGCGCGGCCTTATGTGATGGGTTCAGAAAAATGCGTTAGGAGTATTGCAGTAGTCTAGCCAACCGGATAGCGGACCACAATCGAGCAAGGGAGTGGGGGTGTGAAGCCAACGGCGCATAACCTTGGCAACCGTATCGGAGATCTGAACCGAGCGGCAGGCTGGGACCAGCAGCGGCTGGCTCAGGAGACGGGGCTTACAGTTCGTCAGGTCGCCCACGTCATGAACGGCACCCGTATCGTCGATCGCAGGACGTACGAGCAGATCCGGGACGCCCTGCGCCGCGCCGGGGCGAACCAGGAGCAGTTGCTGAACCTGGATCGCCTGTACCGGCGCTACGAGCGCCTGCAGCGCGCGGAGAGCCGTAAGCAAGCGCAGAACCAGCACGGTCTGTTCCCATCGAAGGGTGCCGAGCGCTACGAAGAAGTCATCCGGATGGTTGCAAGCCACCCGGATGTTTCGCCGGCCCAGGTAGCGGCCGCGTGCAACGTCAAACGCTGGCTGCCTGCCCTTGCCGTCACTGTGATCCGCTACTGCAAGACGCCGGGGCGCAACCCGCAGAACATGCAGGAGCGGACCATCGAGGCGTTCATTGAAGATCAGCGGCAGACATCCGAGCAGTTGGCGGTGCGGGTGAACCGGCCGCAGAGTAGCGTCAGCGGCATCTACCAGGTGCTTACGGCGATCGCGCGCGTGCGTCCAGACCTTCTGCAGCAGATCACGGCGCACGCACCGGGCGAGAGCGCGCCGGCCACCACGGACTCCCTCGAAGACCTCCACAACAACGCGCGTCTGGGCTGGGCACAGATCGAGGCCGCGATCGCGACGCTGGAGGAGCTGAACGCCGAACTGCAGGCCACAGTGCAAGAGATGAAGGCAACCGACCAGACGAAGGACAGCGTGATCCGCGACCTCGAAACGCGGCTGGCCCAGGCAGAGAAGCGGGCCGCGGTCCAGCAGGAAATCAACGAGGTCCTGGTCGCCAAAGGGTTCAGCCTTGGCCGTGCAGACGAACCGGTAACGGCCGCCCATGGCTAGAGAGTCAGCAAAGGAGACAGAAACGGTGACAGAAGCGGAAGCCGGAAGCAAGCAGGGCCTTGCGACCTTCGGGGCGGCGCTGCAGCAGATTCTGGACGCGGCGGGGATGAGCCAGGGCGAGATGGCCCGTAACACCGGGATTCCTCAGCCCACCCTGTCGCAACTGATCCGTGGCCAATACCGTCCGACATGGCGGCGAGTCGAGAGTCTACTGGCCACAGTGGCGGAGCTTCGGGGCGTGACGGAGAGTGATGTCGCCAACCTGCACGACACGTATCAGATCCTCGGCGATGACCTGGGCACGAAGGAGGGCGCGGACATGGACGTGCACGAGATACGCGCAGAGCAGATGCAGCAGCGGCGTGAAAACCTGGTCGGAATGCTGTTCTTCAGCCCACGCCCGGCAAAGGGCGAACTGCAGAAGCTGGCCATGGCTCCTGAATACGAAGTCGAGCTCGCCATCGAGATCGTCGACTTCATCCTGCGACCGGCGCCGCGCACCGCCAGGACGCCGACCGAGCAGATCTGCGAAGCCTTCCTGGCCAACCCCCAGGTACAGCCGCGCGACATCAGCCGTCTCGGACTGCCGGCCAATGGTGCCAGCAATGTCCTCGCTATTCTCAGGATCCTGGCAAAGCAGCAACCGGACAAGGTCTGGCCCAGCCGGCAGCCTGCAAACGGTGGGACCGAGCCCGAGCAGGCCACCGGCTCAGGCCACCCGGCCGCTTTGAGCGATAGCAATGAGGGTGAGCCGCCGGCAGGCGCTCCACCTGTGCAAAATGCTACGCGGGTGGAGGCGACCACTCTCCCCCCAGCCCCAACGGCGGCGTCTGGCCCGGCGGGCACCCTGACAGCCGCGGCGACAGAGGTGCCAGTGCAGAGAACTCCGAGCGGCAACGCGGTTCCGGGCCTTCTCGCGGCGCTCCGCGCGGAGTTTGACAGACAAGAGGAGAGAGCCCGCAAGCTGATGTCGGATGTCACCAAGGTGGCCCTCGAACACAATACCATCGCCAGCGAGCGCGACGCACTGGTCGAGGAACGCAGCGCGCTGCGCAAGCAGGTCACATCGCAGGCCGCTGAGATCGCCAGCCTGCGCACGCAGATCCAGCAGTCACAGCAGGGCGCGAGGGACAGGGAGTACGTCCTTGGCATGGTGGTCCAGGCCAATCGTCGGGCGGATGAAGCCGAGCAGCTGGCCGCGAGCCTCACGCAGGAACTCGGAGATGCGAAGGTCGAGACCTCCATGTACATCGAGCGCAACGAGCATCTGGAAGATGAGAACCGTCAGCTTCGAGAAAAGCTGGCGGCCTGGCACCGCGAGCGCAACCACTAACCTGGCGAAGAGGAGGGTGGCCAACGGTGCCTCCTCCTCTTGCCCGTCGTGGGTTGTCCAGTGGTGTCCAAGGGGCTGCCGGCGGCCGGTTGTGCCGTGACCCCTGCTTTTGCGGTGTGGGTTCCATCTCGCCAGCGGCAGGCGACGGGGTATGTCCATGCCTACATGCCTATGAAAACGCAAGGTGGTAGGTGTATAATATGTGTATACAAGTACTTCTGTCCCGGCACAGTCAGCCCGGGACCGATCAGGTGCCTGGAGGTGACGCGAGATGGGCTACGGCTTTCTGCACTTCAATCCAGCGCAAGTGACGGCAGTCTACCTGTCCTATGGCGACTACGACCACGAGCGTCTGGACGTGGCAACGCAGGCGGAGATCGCGCTAGCGGAGGATGGCCCATTCATCCCGTTCTTGGCCAAGGTGAAGGTGCCTATGACGATGGAGGGGTGGCCGCCGGACCTCGCGCCCTTCGCTCAGGAGACGACGCGCCGCGGACTGCTGCGCGCGGCCTGCGAACGCGGCTTCGTGCCGGCCATGGACTGGCGCCACATGCTCGACTGGCCCAAGGATCTGACGCGCGACGCCTACCGCCGGTACGAGGCGACGGCGCAAAAGACCATCGATCTGATCGTGCGCCTCGGTCACAGTTCAAATCTCCGCGACCAAGTCTGGACGGCCCTCAATGGCCACTACCTCGTCGGTGTGGGACCGGACTTCCTGGCCTTCCGCAGTCCGACGGGCGTCGTGCGCGCCCTCCTCTTGCAGGACGTCGAGCGCGTGCGCATGGACTGGCCGGAGACCAACGTCGAGTTCGTGTTCCGGCCAGGCGTGACGGACTACCCCTGGCTGGAGGGCGCCGTCGCCATCAGCCACAAGGTGCCCGAGGATGCCAGCATGCGCCGCGACATGCTGCCACAGAGCTAGGAGGCGATGGACTTGGACAACATCGAGATGGCGCAGGCACAGGCACGCGTGGTCGCCACGGCCATCACGGCTCAGCTTGGCACCCTGCCGCAGGGGGCGCGGGAGGAGATCCTCGCAGAGGTCACCAAGGCCGAAGGTCTATACCTCATCACCAAGCAGCTGAGGGAGCCGATTTGGGCCGCACTCATGGCGATGACCGAGGACAACCACAGCCCGCAGGATCAACTGTCCGACGAGGCCATGGCCATCGCAGGCACACTCTGCACGGACATCACGGCCGAACTGGACGCGGAGGCGGCGAGCGGTCCGAGCGCGTCAGTTCCAGACGACGTGGAGTTCGTGGCGCTGCCGGAGTTCAACCGCGGCAACATCCTGTGGACCGTGGGCGTGACGGTGAACTACGGCTACGCCGGCAGCGGCCGCAACGGCTGGTACGCGGAAATCGGCTGGCACGACGGGCGCATCATCGAGCCGGGCGTGATCGAGGGCAAGATTTACACGCGCCATCACGAGCCGACCCTGGCCGGGGCGCTCGACGCTGTCATGGCGCAGGCGGTGCGGTTCGGCATCCTTCTAGGCATGGGGCAGGACGACGCCTTGGGCTTTGCGCTGTTCTACGAAGGCGATGGCGATGACCCGAGCTACCCACCGCCGGCCGGTTGGCGTGCCATGTTGCGCGAAGAGGCCGCGCGGCGCGGCTGGCGCTGCATCTACAAGGGCGACTAGGCAACGCGATGAGAGCGCAGGCAGAGGAAGTCGCCAGGCAGGAGGCATCGGTGAGCGCCCTTCTCAGCCACATCGCCACCCTTGGCACCCAGGGGCGCGTCGACGTGAGGGCCACCCGCGACCTGCTCAAGCAGGCTGTCTCGTGGCACGAAGCGCCCGACTTCACACTGCCCGCAGGCTGGCTGCTCGGCGAGAGTGAACGCGAGGTGCGGCATTGGGGCGTCGAGGCCTTGGGCTTCGCCGAGCGCGGCGAGGACGTCGTCTGCACCGTACTCTGGCGCCAGGGCGATGTCCCGCGCCGCACGGAGATCGTCATGCCGAGCGGGAAGCTGCCCGCGGCGAGCGTCCCGGCCTGCGCCCTCTTCTGGGCCCGCCTGCTCGGCCTTCTCTATGATCTGACGCACCGGCAGGCTATGCTGGTGGGCGAGGCGCCGCCCGTCACACGGCGGACGCAGGCGTCCCGCAGCAGGCCCCGCAGTCCGGGTCGGCGGGCGCCGAGGCCAGAGGACGACAGTTCCCTGCGTTTTTGGCGCCGCGGTCACGTGCGCCGGATCCAGGGCAGCGCCGGCGAGGAGGCGCAGCGCCTTGCACGCGAAGACCTTGGTCGCGAGCTCGGACCAGGAGAGACCTACGTGCGCGGGCACCTGGCCAGGGCCGGCAAACACGAGGGATTGGTGCTGGTGCGCCTCCAGGCAGGGGAGGGTGCGCTCTCCCTACGCTGGGGCAACCTGCTGCACGAGGCATAGGGCCCACGTGGTCGGCCATACTCGGAATGGCGGCATCCAGGGAAACTGCCGGTCGTTTTGCCAACGTCCCAACCCTTGGATGCCGCCACAAGTTTGTCGGGAGGAGGCGCCGCCATGCTGACGATCCCCATGCGGAAGTGGGGCGAGACGCTCGGTACGCGCGGTCTCGGCGCCGAAGCGCGCCAGTACATCGCGGCCGCTCTCTCGGAGGGTGAGACGACGGTCGATTTCACTGGCGTACAGATCGCCACACAGGGGTTCCTCGATGAGGCGATCGGTAAGCTCGCCGGCGAGGTGTCGGTCGATACCCTCAAGACCAGGTGTCGGTTCGCCGGAATGAACACAACGATCGCGGGCCTGGTGCGAATGGTGATCGTGGAACGTAGGCGGCAATCTGACACGTTCGAGTCGCAGAGCGGGTAGACGGCCGGAATCAGCACCTGGTGTAGAAAGCGAGCTAGCTGAGCCCCACCACGCCTCTCAACGATGCGGACCAGGGTGGGGCCTTCTTTTGTTTAGACAACGGAAGACATTACAAAGCACCGGTAAAGCTGCTATAATAAATGACATCTGGGGCCGAAACAGAATCGACGGGACCGTGAGGACTGGGACAGCGGGTCGAGGTCGGCGCAGGCCTCGTAAAACAGGCGCCACAGGCTTAAGTGCCAACCGTGCTCCTTCTCTCGCAGCTGTAGCCTAAAGGCTCTTGCGACGCCACTGCCGGATGTCCGCGACCGGCAGATCGGTGACAAAGCAGTGGACTCACCTCGACCGGGCGCCCTCCCAGGTCGCAGGGACAGATAGGGCTGGGCCCCGAGCGAGCCGGCCACGCGGCGCGAGCAGGGAAGAGTCGATAATTGCGCGGCTGCACCCGGAGAGCACCAGTTTGAGCGATGCCGGACCCGGGGGGCGGATCCCCGGCGGCTCCACCAACTTTGCCGGTACAACGGAAAGCGAAACCCAACAGCAGGCAGGCCGGCCATTACACGCGAGGCACTCCTCACACCGGCCAGGTCTTGCGGAGGAGGTCTTGCGAGGATGGCACGGCCTACACCCCATGGTCGAACCCGAGAGACGCTGCACAGGAAGCCGAAATGGACGAACGGGCAGATCGTAGCAGCTATGCGGGATGCCTTCGCCGTGCATGGCCCGCTGAGCGCAAAAGGCTGGAACCGCCTGAAGCTGACGCCACACGCCACCACGATCAAGGCACACTTCGGCGGTTGGCAGGAAGCATGCAGGAAGGCTGGTTTGGAACCGCTGCAGCACGTCCGCTGGACCAGGGAAGCGATCGTTCAGCAGATGCGAACGGTCGCAGCGCGGGAAGGCCGCAAACTGACCATGGCCGAGTGGCTGCAGAAGGGCTACGAACCAAGCCCGTACGCGGTGTTCAGCATCGCGCCCTGGAGCGAGCTCTGGGCCGAGGCCGGCCACCCGACGGAGGCGCGTTGGGCACATGGGCGCACCAGACGGTGGTCAGACGAAGAGATCCTCGCGGCACTCCGGCGGGCCGCGGTCGAACACGGCAGTGGCGGGCCGGTGACTATCCCGGCCTGGGGCAAGCTCAAGCTCCAGCCGTGCGTAGCCACCATCCGCAACCGCTTCGGTGACTGGCAAACCGCCTGGGACAAGGCCGGCATCGCGCAGATGGTGGAAGCGACGCGCGAGGAGGTCTTGGAGAGCATTCGTGCGTGCGCCAGGGACCTGGCTTCGACGCCGTCCCAGCGAGTCTGGCTGGCGTGGCCGAAGCACGTGTACGTCAGGCCGTTCACGCTCGCGCGGTACGGTGGCTGGCGGTCGCTGCTGCAGGACGCCGTGCAGCGTCAGATGCCCACGATACGGAGCGTCGTTCGCGACCACGCCAAGATCGTCTGGGAGCGCTACCGGGATAACCTGAGTGAGCGGGACCGCGCGGTGATCCAGGGCGTCGTCAAGGGCAAGACCCTCGTCATGGTAGCCCGTGAGCACGGGGTGACGCGCGAGGCGATCCGCCAGATCATCAAACGGGCGTATGAGAGGCAGGACCACCCAAAGCGGCACAAGGGACAGCTCGCGATCTTGCACAGCACTGCGGGAGTCAGCGGGATCCCGCAACCGCCACAAGCTGCTGCGGGCTGAGCCTGAGGGTCCAGGTGGGGCGGCTTGGAGCCAGACGGCAGTTCAGGGCCGATGCTCCTTCAGTACGGCACTTGTGCGACTCTGCTGCTTGCCCAGGAAGGAACCATGTTGACGAAGAGCATCAAGGCCCTACGGGAAGCCGTGGGGCCATCGCCTTAGGAAGGGCCTTGGCGATCGTCGAAATGGATCCATGTAGTCTGATGGCCACACAAGACAGCGATGTCTACGTGCTGGCCGTTTTCCTTTTGAAGGAGGGTAGGAAAGGGAATCGGTTTGCACACCAGAGACAGACCTGCTCGCACTTCTCACAGCGAAGGAGATGTCGCAGATGGACAAGGGTCTCTCCTCGGCACCGCAGGTTCGGCAGTTCCTCCCGAAGAACTGGACGCGTGACACGGTCATCTGGCGCATGCGGGAGCTCGGTGCTCTCGAAGGCCGTCAGCTCTCGACCGCGGAGTGGGAGGCGAGGCACCTCCAGCCGTCCTACGCGACCGTTCTGCAGATCGCGCCTTGGGACGACCTGTGGGAGGAAGCCGGGTACCCTCAGCAGCGCGAAGGGCGATACCAGAAGTACCGGCGGTGGTCGGACGAGCAGATCGCCAGCGCGATGGAGAGCGCCTACCTGCGGTTCGGCAAGGTGCTCAGCATGTACGAGTGGGACCACTTCGACCTGCTCCCGACGGACGGTACGATCCTGGAGCACTTCGGGACGTGGCGCAATGCCTGGGCCCGGGCCGGCTTCCCGAACGCGCCGGTCGCGGCGCCCGTCGGAGGCCGCAAGGGAGCGAAGGTGACCCGGGTTGCTCCGGCCGACCCTACCGGCCAGCCGACAGCGATCACTGGGACACGCCAGCGGGCCAAGGTGCTGCTCGACGAGCACCGGTCGGATCTGACGGAGAAGGAGCTCATCATCGTGCAGGCCCTCGTCTACGGAAAGACGCTGGCCAAGGTTGCGACCGAGATGGGGGAGAATCTGGCGAAGATCTCCTACCTCATCGAGAAGGCGTTCCAGAAGCACGTACTGCGCCAGCCGAACCTGCCGACGCCGAAGGGGCAGAAGCCCCAGATGGCTTTGCCGGTCCCGAGGAGCAGGACGGCCATGACACGCCAGGCGGACGCGGTTAGTCCGCCGGCGCCGCAGCCCAGGGTCACGGACGCTGCACCGCGCCAGCAGAACAGGCGCAAGGGGCAGGACGAGACCATGATGAACGCCATGGTGGCAGCGGCCAAGACGGCCCTCAGCTTCTCGCAGGGGCAGGCCGAGATCATCCTGCGCAACCGCGACGGCTCGATCCTGCGCGTGAAGGTCAGCAACTCCGGCACGGGCGAGCCTTCCGTCAAGACCGGAAAGAGCACCGTCGGGGCCCGGACCATCTGAACATCGACCAAGGAGGAACCCGCGAGGTGCACACCCGCGGGCCCCTTCTTTTTTGGCTGTCCCAGATAGCTTGAGTTATGCAAACGTGATGGGTATAATATCTGTAACAAGGGAGGTGTCGGCGTGGCGAAACGGACAACGACCTGGCGTACCCGAGTCACCATGGTCCTTGGCTTTGTAGTCGCCTACACCTGCGCCCTCTTTGTCGTCACCCCGGCCCTGCAAAACCACTTCGGTGACTGGCTCGTGGCATCGTTCACGGTGTACCTGCTGGTGCGCCTCATAGCCACGGCAGTGGCCGAGTCCTGGGAAGCGCAAGCCCAGAAGACACTCCAGGCGGCGGCGGACGCCAACGCGCGAGCGGCGACAGACTGGCAGCACAAGGTGGAGCGGCAGGCGCGCGTGCACGGCGAGGAGGAAGACGCCCCGGACGGCGAGGACCGGTCATGAGCGCCCAGCTGCTGCTCTTCGCAGCGACCGCGCCAACACCGCAGGAGACCCACCTGCTGCTCCTTGAGCAGTACGACCGGGTGCTGGTGCAGTGGAGCGGCGGCAAGGACTCGCTCGCCTGCATCCTGTACCTGCTCGAACTCGGCATAGAGCCGGCCCGTATCGAGCTCTGGCACCAGCGCATCGATGGGGCGTCTGGTGAAGAGGCCTTTATGGACTGGGCGGGGACGGACCGATACGTGCAGCTGGTGGGGGACCACCTGGGGCTGCCAGTGCTCTACCAGTATCGCGAGGGCGGCTTCAAGCGCGAACTCTTCAGGGAGAACGAGAAGCCGGCGCCGGTCACCTTCGAGCGCGAAGGTCGTACGACGACGGTGGCGTCCGTGGCGGCCGAAAGGAACACGAGGCGCAAGTTCCCGGCGCCCACCGCCGACCTCTCCAGGCGCTGGTGCAGCGCCAGCCTCAAGATCGACGTGGCCGCCAAGGCGATCCGCAACGACCTTCAGCTTACGGGGACCAGGCAGGCCCCGGTCCACCTCCTTGTGGTCTCGGGCGAGCGCCGCGAGGAGAGTCCTGCTCGCGCCCGCTACCGGGAGGTCGAGGTGCACCGCACCAACAGCCTGGCCCGCGTCGCCCACCAGTGGCGGCCAATCATCGACTGGTCGGAGGAAGAGGTCTGGGAGATCATCCGCCGGCACAGCATCCTGCCGCATCCGGCCTACCTATTGGGCTGGAACCGCACCAGCTGCTTCGGTTGCATCTTCTCGACGCCCGATCTCTGGGCGATGTACCGGACTATCGCACCAGAGCGGTTCGAACGTCTCGCCCGCGCCGAGGAGGATCTCCAGTTCACGATCGACCCGCACATGTCCCTCCCGGCCAAGGCGGACCTCGGCAAGACGGACCGCCTGCCACCCGAGGGCGAGCGCGCCTGCTACCTGCGCTGGGCGATGGAGCCGGATGCGCTGCAGCTGTCGGACATGGCCTTCGAATGGCCAGACAACTGGTACCCACGAGGCGCGTTCCACGGGCACGCCGGCGGCAGCCTCTGAAACCAGAGAAAGGAAAGGGAGTGATTACGCCATGCTGATCTACCACGGCTATCGCTTCAAACTCAAGACTACCTCCAAAATGGAGGCCACCTTCCGCTCCATGGCCGGGGCAGCCAGGTTCGTCTGGAACAAGGCTCTACGCCTCAACCTGGACCGGCTGGAGCGCCGCGAACCGATCCTCCGATATAACGAGATCTGCTGGCTCCTCGGCCTCTGGAAACAGTCCGATGAATACGGGTTCCTCGCGGAAGCCAACGCCCAGTCGCTACAGCAGAAGCTGCGCGACCTAGACAAAGCGCTCGACGACGCCTTCAATCACTCCCAACCTGGAAAGCGCCTGCCACGTTTCAAGAAGAAGGGCACAGGCAACAGCTTTCGCTTTCCACAGGATGTCCGGGTCGAGAATCGGCGCGTCTACCTGCGAAAGGTGGGCTGGGTCGGCTTCTTCAAGAGCCGCGAGATCCTCGGCACCATCAAAAGCGCGACCGTTACTCGTGAGGCTGACGGCTGGTACGTCTCCATCCTGAGCGAGGTCGAGATCGCGGAGCCTCAACCCCACACCGGAAGCGCGATGGGCGTGGACCGTGGTGTCGTGTGCTTCGCGGCGACGTCCGACGGCGAGATCATCGAGCCGCTGAACCCAGGCGCCCATCTGCAACGCCGTATGGCTCGCCTCCAGCGCCAGCTCGCGCGCCAGCAGAAAGGCTCCCGCAACCGGGCCAAGACCAAGGCGAAGATCGCCCGGCTGCACCAGCGCATCCGGCGCCAGCGCAAGGACTTCCTGCACAAGGTCTCGACACGGTGGAGCAAGAGCCACGCTCTCATCGTGCTCGAAAACCTACGCATCGGGAACATGACTCGCTCGGCGACGGGCACCATCGAGAACCCGGGCTCCCACGTCGCCCAGAAGGCAGGTCTGAACCGAGCGATTCTGGACCAGGGCTGGGGCAAGTTCGCCCGCTTGCTCGGGTACAAGACGGCCGAACGAGGCGGCTACCTCCTCCTGGTGCCGCCGCAGCACACGAGCCAGACCTGCTCCGTCTGCGGCCACGTCGCGGCGGAGAACCGGGAGAGCCGAGATCTTTTCCGGTGCCGGGCCTGCGGCCACACGGAACACGCGGACATCAACGCAGCCAAGGTGATCTTGGTCAGGGGCACGGCAGCACAAGCCGCCTAGACCCCGATCGCCGCCGGGCGGGCGGTGAAAGCCTGCTGAGGGAAAGGGCGTAGGCCTCCCGTTGACGCAGGAACCAGCGGGAAAGCGCGAGCCGGTACCGCCCTCGGGCCGAGCCCGAGGAATCCCCCGGCTTTAGCCGTGGGGAGGACGTCAATTCATAGATGCCGCGCCGAGGGGGATCGTGGCATCCGGATCACACGTAAGGAGATGAGCACCATGCCGAAGACGAACTGGACTCCCGAAACGATCGTGGCGCGGCTGCGCGAGGTCGGAGCGGCCCATGGCCGCTGGCTCTCGACGCAGGAGTGGCGCAAGAAGGGCCTCAGCCCGCAGGTGGTGACCGTCTACAGCGTGATGGGTTCCTGGACGAAGGCCTGGGCGGCCGCGGGCTACGAGATCCCACAGAAGTGGGTCGGCCGTTCGCGCGAGCCCTGGCAGCGCGAGCAGATCGTCGCCGTGCTGCAGCAGGTGGCCGGCGAGTTCGACGGGCCGATCTCGACGACGCTCTGGGACAGCATGGGGCTCAATCCGACGGTCAAGACGATCCGCCTGACCTTCGGAGGCTGGCAGGAAGCCTGGGTCGCCGCCGGCTACACCGTGATGACCCCGAGCGACACCGATCTCCGCGAGGAGGTCCTTCAGGGCTTGCGCGAGCTCGCGACACGCACCGGCAAGCGTCCGACCATGCGGGACTGGCACGCCCAGGGCTGTCGGCCGAGCATCGAGACCATCCAGCAGACCTGTGGCTCGTGGAAAGCCGCCGTCGACGCCGCAGGCCAAGAAGTGGCGCGCCGGCGCATCGGCCGCGAACTCGCGCTGGTACCCTGGGGCCTCATTCTCCAACTGCCCGCCCGTGAGCAGGCGATCCTGCACAACCTGGTCGACGGCGACACCCTGCAGACGGCTGCGGCCAAGGCGGGCGTCACCTACCAGTTGGTCGGTCAGATCGCGCGGCGGGTGCTGCGCGCCGCGCAGGCACAGCAGAGCGCTTGATGCGGCGCGGGCGCAGCAGTCGACACCACGTCAGATGTCGCTGAGCGGCAACGAGGCGCCGCTTGAGGCCGCCCTGCACCATCCCGCCTGCCCAAGTCCCTGCTCTGGCCAAACCGCAGCGTCGGCCGCCGGGTGAACGCGAAAGGGACCAATTCAAGAGAAGCAACATACGGAACGCGTCAGCCCGAGTGCTCCCGAGGAACAACCGCGCAGCCGGACCCGGGACGCCGTCGTGGGCGTCGGTGCCAGGCCGATTCAGGCGTGACGCAACGCTGACTTGACGAAAACCGACGCCCAGAGACAACTCCACATTTATTATCCATAGTTGACGTAACTAGGTCAGCCGTGAGATAACTAATCTGATAGAGTTTCGCTGGGGGCAACGAACGTGGCAGCGCGTCCACTGCAAGAGATCGTCACCGCGATGGCGCGCATCCCGGACAACATCGGCCGGGGTGGGTGTTACGACGCCCATGGAACCCCGAGCCACTACATGGGGCACCTGCACTTCCAGTTGGGCGGAGAGCCGATCAGCGAACCCTCCGTGGCGATCACCCTGGCGGAGTGGCTCGGGCTGGACCACAGCGAACTGTCCCGCATCATGATCATGATGGACGAAATCGAGAGCGTAGATCCGCGGGCGATGGGCGAGACTCTTCTCCTGGAGGCGCTCAAGGCGGCCGGGCGGACCGAGATACCGCCGGGAGCGTTGCGGCCAGCCTGACGGCCGCGGCGGACAAGCTGCGCGGCCCCGCGCCCAAGGCGCGAAGGAATGGCGCATACCTGGCAGCGGCACGCAGCCATGAAATACGCAGGTGGGCGCACCCGCAGGATGGGTTAGTGCTCACAACCCTTGGAGAGTGGTGAAGGAGTGGTCAGGATGAAGCTGCAGATTGAGATCCGCCCGGGCGAAGGTGGCGAAGACGCACGTCTCCTGGTGGAGGACCAAACGCGCATCTATCTCCGGTACGCTGAACGACGTGGGATCCGCGCCAGCATAGCGGAGACCACGCCGAGTTGACTGCTCCTGCTCCTTGAGGGGCCCGTGGCGGCGATTGCCCCGCTGCTACAGGAGGGGGGCGGCCACCGCTGGCAGAGGGTACCGCCGACCGAGAAGCGCGGGCGGGTGCACACCTCGACGGTGACCGTCGTTGTGCTCGAAGTGCCGAGTGAGGGGTCCTGGCGGCTGCGCGACGCCGACATCGAGGTCTTCACGACACGGGACAGCGGGCCCGGTGGCCAGCACCGCAACAAGACCGAGAGCTGTGTCGTGATGCGCCACCGGCCGACCGGCATCGAAGCAAAATCGGCGCTCAAGAGCCAGCACGAGAACCGGCGCATCGCGCGCGAACTACTGGAAGCGCGCGTCGCCGCGCACCTGCAAGCCGCGGCGGAACGCGTGCGGGCAGAGAACCGGAGGCAGCAGGCCGGGTCAGGCATGCGCGGCGACAAGGTCCGCACCTACCGGGCCCAGGACGGCACCGTCACCGACCACCGCACCGGGCGCCGCGCCCCGCTACGCGCCGTCACTGCGGGACACCTCGAACTTCTGGCTTGATTGAGCGAACCAGAGCCCGCCTAGAAAGGTGGGCTCTCTTATAACATACCATGTTATACTATGTACAGAAGCCTGGCGGCGGAGGTGGGCACATGCCGGAGACGTTGATGGACACGTGGGGCAAGACCCTGCGTGAGGTATGCGAGGAACTGAGGCCGGTCGTCGGGCAGGACCCGGAACTGGAGCACTTCGCGGTCGAGGTGTTGACGGACGGGGATGCCTTCTTCCCGGAGAGCGGCTTCATCGCCTGTTACGCCGTCGCCGGCGGCAGCGAAGGACACTGGGTGCATGTCGACGCCATCCGCGGTCAGACCGCGCAGCCACTCTTCCGCGCGAAGACCTTCGGCGGGCTCGACCACGCCATCGGCATCGCAAGCCGCCTGACGCGAGCACTCATCCGGTAAGGGAGGAAAACCACATGCAGACACGTCACAGGCAGCGCCACAGCACAACCATCCTGGCTATTGCCGCCGTCGTCGGCACCTTGGTCCTGCTCGTCTCGACGAGCCTCGGCAGCACGACAGCAGCCCAAGCCAGCGCCAGTGGGTTCCCGTTGGCCCCGAGAGCGGAGTTCGTGCCGGCTGCGCGGGTGCCGGTCGCGGTTACGTCGCTGATCGCAAGCGCAAAGCAGAGTGTGGACGTCGAGATGTACGAACTCGGCGCCCCCGCGATCGAGCAGGCTCTCCTCTCCGCCGCCGGCCGGCATGTCAAGGTGCTGGTCGTGCTGGACGCGACGGAGCGCTACAGTCAGCAGGCGGCCAAGGGCCTGGCCCAGGGTGGCGTGAAGGTCGTGCTGGTGCACGTCACGAACGGCATCGACCACATCAAGGCACTCTCGATCGACGGCGGGCGCGCCGCGCTGATCGGCGGCGTCAACTGGGGACCCGGCTCCAGCGGCAACTGGGATGGCGATGTCTACATCCCGCACGACCCGGCGCTCAATGCGATGGTCGTGGCCGACAGCACAGGGGCCCAGTCTGCCTCGGGTCCCCTCGCCCTGCACGGGCCGGCGATCAAGGCAGCCCTGATCAGCGCCATCGAGGGCGCCAAGAGTAGCATCGACGTGGCTGCGAACTACCTCACGGAGTGGGATGTGCAGGATGCCCTGGTCGCGGCGGTCAAGCGGGGCGTCACGGTACGCGTACTGCTGAACGGCAGCGCCTACGGCGCGGCGCGGGCGGCGGCCTACCTCAAAGGGAGAGGCGTCGCGGTGCGCTACGCCCAGGGCTGGTTGCACGCCAAGTACATCGTGGCGGACGGCGCAACACTCGTGATCGGCTCGGCGAACTTCAGTGAGAGTGGCCTCGACGGGCGCAACCATGAGGCGGATGTCATGCTCACGGGCAACCCGGCACAGGCGGCCGACCGCCTCTTTACGACCTGGTGGGGTGAAAGCCGATGATGGACGTTTTCCCGCAACTGCCGAACGGGAGCCTGGGCGCCTTCCGCATCGAGCGGCACAAGGTCAAAGGGGAAAACATCACCTACCCGGTGCTGTTCGAGGGTACGCGCGTATGGATGTCGATCACGCAGGACGAGGTACGGTCCCACGCCGTGGCGTTGCAGGTAGCGCGCGGGCGCGTGCTCACGTCGGGTCTCGGGCTCGGCTACTACGTGGCCCGCATTGCGGAGCGGCAGGAGGTCACAGCCATCGACATCGTCGAGCGCTCAGCGGAGGTGGCTAAGCTCGTCTACCCCCACGTCCGCAGCCGCAAGACCAACCTGCACGTCCAGGACATCTTCGACTTCCAGCCGGGCGGCAAGTATGATGCCATCTTCATCGACATCATAGCGGAATATTCTGCCGAGGATCTCGTCCACACGGTGGCCCCGTTGCGCCACCGCCTGCGGCGCTACCTTCTGCCCGGCGGAGATCTCATCTTCTGGCAGGAGGATTACATGCGCGAGCAGCTCCATCGGGAACTATCCCACTACCGTGACTACCTGGAGTTCGCACAGGCCATCCGCGGCGGCGAGCCGCGCACGCCGCGCGTCCACCCGCTCTTTGGCCCCTGGGAGAGATGGTTCTTTGCCAAGCACCGCTTGCCAAGCGAAGTAAAGGCGGCGGCCAGGCGGTACACCAGGTCCTATGGCTCTGCGGGCTGGGCCAGGCAGTGGCACCCCCTGCCAGAGGAGACGCCCTGGCTCTTTGTCTGAAACCCGAATTTGAAGGGAGTAGTGGCATGAACACAATGCTTGACCTGATGGGAGGCCTCGCTGGCCTCTTGGCGATGGGCCTGGGCATGGTTCTCATGGATCACGCCGGACGCGCGCAATCGTCCGATGGCACCATGATCGGCTACACGGCTGGCCAGTTCTTCGGCATCGTCTGCGCACTCTGTCTGCTGGGCGCCGTGCTGGACGTGTCCTTCCTGGGCAGGCTGCCGTGGACGCAGTGGAACCTTCTCATGGAGATCACCATGATACCCGGCTCAGCACTCTTCGGTGGGCTTTTGCTTTGGGCGATCAGAGCAGCGTCGGCGAAGGGGCAGCGAGGTGCGCAGAGCCAAGAGGTGCCGCGGTAAGGTACAAGCTACACGAACACGAAACAGGCTGGCGGCGTTCACCCGGGAACGGGTGGGCGCCGCCTCTGCTTTAGGACTCTTGGCCTCAACAACGCAACTGGGAGAGTGAGGCACACACGAAAGACAGTCGAGGAGGAGATTCTATGCCAGCTTGCCTCAGTAATCCCTCACCGCGAAAGGAGGGGCGATTGGAAGAGTCATCGGCGCATGGCCTGAGAAGCGTTCTGGGGCTCGTGGACCTCGCCGCGATGTCCACCTCGTCGGTGGGTCCGGCGTTCTCCGTGGCGGCCGCGATCGGCGTGATGGCAGGCTTCGCAGGCTACCAGGCCATCGCAGCCATCCTGATCCTCGGGATCCCGTTTCTCTTCTCGGCCGCCGTGTTCAGACTCCTGAACCGGCACATGCCCCACGCGGGCGCGTCCTTTCACTGGACGTCGCAGGTGCTGGGAGCGAAGGTGGGCAGGTTGCAGGCATGGGTTCTCATCCTGGCCTACTTCGCCTCGATCCCGCCGATCGTGATTCCGGCAGGCTCCTATACGCTGGCGCTCGTGAATCCTGCGCTTGCGACGAGCCCACTCTGGACCGCGGTCGTAGGCATCGGTTGGGCGATCTTCGCATCCATTCCACTCCTGAGCGGCATCGGACCCACCGCGAAACTGACGAAGACCTTCCTGGTCATCGAAGTAGCCGTGCTGGTCCTCTTCGCCGCAATTGGAGCGGGGCACCTGGGACAGGCACATCCCCTAGAACTGACCTGGTTCCTGCCGAGTCTCGCGCACTGGCGCGGCCTGCTTCTGGCGATCGTCGTCGCGGCGACGATCCTAGACGGGTGGGAGATCGACAGCTATGCGTCGGAAGAATCGAAGAGTCCAAGACGCGACCCGGGAACGGGCGGCATCATCGGACTCCTCGGCGCCATGACGGTATATCTTGTCCTTCTTCCGCTGATCTTTTCGGAGATCCCGTTGCACCAGATCGCGGGTTCGACCGACCCCCTGGCGGCCTGGGCGGGCGCGATTTTGCCGGGCGGTGCATCGACTCTGGTGCTCATCCCGGTGATCGCCTCGACAGCCGGCAGCCTCTGGCTGACGACCTACATCCTCAGTCGCGCACTCTACGCAATGGGACGCGAAGGCGTGATCCATCCAAGATGGGCCCGCCTCAACCGGAGTCGAGTGCCACTGAACGCAGTCGTCATCCTGGGCGGCGTCTCGGGGGTGGTGGCGTTCCAGATCGCGGTACCGTCCGCGGCCCAGTTCTTCGAGGTGCTCCTGTCCGCCGCGGGATTCTTCCTGATCGCGGAGTTCTTCCTCGACAGCCTGACAGCCACCGTGTTCGTCTGGAAGCCGCACGTCATCGGCGCGCTGGAGATGAAGGTCCCGCACATCCACTGGGGATACCGGATCGCGTCTCCGATCGCGCTCGCGATGTTCGGCGCAGTGCTTCTGGCCTACCTCTGGCTGGCACCGCAGGTGATCGCCTGGTGGGCAGACTGGGCCATCCTGGTGCTTGCGGCACCGGCCGCAGCGCTGATGGCGAGGCGGAACAGTAGAGGCGAGTCGACAATCCCTCTCTCGACGACCGTTCGGACCTGAGGTCTGAACCAGGAACCGACACGGAAGACAGCTCGGGCCTACTGCCTGGGCTGTCTTCCTGCCAAGACGGCGGGATCCATCACAGCGACAGAGGGAGGCCTTCTGATGGACAGGTCTAGCAAGGTACGGGGTCTCACTCCCAGGACGGCTTTGCGACTCGTCGAGGAGAACCGGCGTCTGCGCGAGCAGGTCGATGCCCTCGAACTGCAGCGGTCGTGGTTGATGGAGGAAGTCCTCGAACTTTGCGCATCGGTGATCCGCAACGACAGGTCGCAGACAGAGATGATCCCCGGGACCAACCTCGTCCGGCGGCACACGCCCAAGGCGATCGCCCGCTGGACGCTGCGCAACATCGATCGGACGCTGCACGGACTCACGGGCGACAGCGGCGTCGCGCAATGACCACCAAGACAGGGGAGGGAACCGGCATGGCGGATAACGCTCAGGGCTTTGTGCGACCAACGGATGTCATGAGCCGGCTGTGGGCGGTAGTTGACGAAGCCCGCACAGCTCTTCAGGAAGCAGCGCCTGGCACACTCGCTGGGTTGGCGAAGGCTCTCGCCTCACTGGGTGCAAGCGGTCCGACCCATCTCAAGGCCATCAGGGCCGCGACGGGGGTCGAGGACGTCGACCAGGAGACCATCGAGAACCTCCTGCGTGAAGCGACCGAGCACGGGGAGTCCAGCGCCGACACGGCGCGTAAGATCCTCGACCTGATCGCGGCACGCGACGTCGCCCGCATCGTGCCGGTACAGGACCTGAAGGTGATCGTCGGCGAGCTGCACGAGCGGCCCGACATCCGCGGCACCCTGAACTGGGCGGACGCCGTCCTGGGCGATGCTCTACAGATCCCGCTCTCCGCTGCTGCAGAGCAGATGGTGATCGAGCGCGACGGTTTGAAGCAAATCGTCAAGCAGTGCGAGCGCGGGTTCCACACCACGGGGTCCTGCTGGGGCGTCGTCACGATCGTACGCGATTTGGCCCGAATGGTCCTACGCGGCGAACGCTACGTCCCACCCGAGGAGGACTGAGCCGTGACGAGCACCAGCGCGGCGATCTCTCCCAACTACAGCGGACCGAGCACCTGCCCCGTATGTGACGGCTACACAGAGCGCGGTGTCGCCTTCGGCGGCTGCACCTGCCACGCGGAACCGGTGGAGGAGCCACGGTGCAACGGATGCGAGAAGCCCATGTGGCGACGGATCTCGATCCGCACCGGCTACTGCATCGAGTGCCGGCGCAAGGACGGCGACGACGTCGAGGACGACGGAGACGAGTGAGGACGCGGGAGGGCTAAGGCCATCCCAAGCATACGAACCTCCGAGGCAGGGAAGGTGAGCAGATGACAGTAGGAAGCGAGCCACGCTTCTGGGTGCGTGATGAGGCCCGCAAGGCCATCCTCAGCAGTTGGACAACCGACTGGGTGCGCCTTGACGCGCTGGCCGCATACATCGACGGATCTAACCCATTCGCGCACTGCGGGGAAGAAGAAGCCGCACAGGCTTTGCATCTGCTCGTAGACGATGGGGTAGCCGAGACACGCATCGAGGTGCTCCAGAGCCCAGACGGCCGCAAGGTCATCGTCCGTTCGTGGCGCCGAGCTCAACCCCCTCAGACAGCGATCGCAGAGCCAGATGAGGTGAGCAGATGACAGTGCAGACGGCACAGCGCCCGGAGGAGTACCTCTTCCTCCAGGTCACCGGCGGCATCACCGCAACGGCCACGCACCCCCAACCGGCCGGCCCTGGATTTACTCCGGAGCAGGTCGAGGGCTGCACCAAGTTGGAGGTCTGGGCAGCAGACGGAGTGTCCGTGTACGACTTCAAACGCTGGCTGCTCTTCAAGGGCGAACGGATCGTCGCATCGACGATCTTCCTGCGGTCCACAGACCCAGCGATGGTGACGGACCGGCAGTCCGGCTACCTGCGGCAGGCCACACCGGACGAACTGCGGCGCATGCTGCAGCTGGCCGCAATGTACGGCATGCCGAGGGACCGGCTGCCCCGCGAAAGCGAGGAAGACTGGATCGAGCGGCACGTACGCGAAGCGACTACGGCAGAGAAGGTGACACCGTGACAGAGGCCACAGCCAGCCAGGTGAAGCTGATTCCGGGCAGCGTGGATCCGGGCCCGGGCTGCACCAGCTGCGAGTTCTACGACGAGGACAAGGACATGGGGGACTACGGGGTCGTCTACTACTGCCGGCCCTACTGCGAGAAGCACGCCGGCTACGGCAACCTCAGGAGCTTCCCGTTCCAGAAGACCATGTCGTGCTTCCAACTGACGTTCTGGCAGTCCGAGTTCGCCAAGGGGTTGGAGGAGGCGCTCGACAAGGGCGAGCCCTTCGACTACGAGGCGGGCCTGATCCAGGCGATCCTGAAGTACCGGCTGCACTACGGCACAGCGGACAAGCACGACGGCGAGACGGACGAGCAGTGGTTCAACCGCATGCTGCGGGAGTGGCGCGCGGAGCGCATGCAGAACACGCTGCGCTTCGAACTGAACGACTACGGCGAGTTCGAGTGGCCGCTGACGGTGAAGTTCTCAGACGATCTCGCCCAGGTGGACGTCGTCGGGGTCTTCAGGCTGGACGGTCGGCAGCGCTCCGTGATCCGCCAGAGCGCATTCCCGGAAGATCTGGACCTGCTGCGCGAGGCGCTGCGCTCGCTCCAAGAGAAGGTCGGCAAGACCGTCTTCGAGATCTGGCGCAACGCGGACTTCGAGATCGTGACCGAGGCTCCGGCCGAGGTCGGCTGACAGGGACGAACCGGTGGGCTGCGGCGCTTCGGCGCCGCGGCTCCCCCAGACAGAGGAGGGGATACCTTGCCAGAGATCCTGACCGCTGAAGACATGGAATTCCTCAGGCAGTTGGCCAACGAGCTGCGGACCCAGGACACCCTCGGGACGGCGCGTCCGGTGCTCTTCCAGATCCGAGAGCTCCGGCGCGAGTGGGGCATTGACCCCGATTTCACCGAGAACGAGGGCGTGCTCATCGGCGACGAGCCTGTAGAGTGCACCACCTTGGCGGACGCCAAGACCTACCTCGTGGAACACGAGTACGGCACCACGGAGCAAATCGCAGCCCTCATCAGCCTCGAAGAGGTCCAAGAGTACTGCGAGCGGTTCGACATCACCTGCACCCTGACCGGCTACCGCGACCAGGAGGTGCTGCAAAACGCCTTCCTGACGCGTTCCGGCGCCGAGGAGCACCTGGCGTGCTTCGGCTACCACTACAGCAGCGGCGCCATCTACGTCAGCCACGCCCACCGCAACCCGCAGCTCGCAAGGCTGCTCCAGATCATCGAGAAGTTCGCGACGCCCTCCGAGGACACGCCTACGGCCTAGCGCCGAGGCCACATGCAGCACTACGACAGAGGAGGAATGCTTCGATGGACATCACGGAACTCATCATGAGCCGGATCGTCGTGGAACTCGGAGGCGCCGACGACGAGTGGGTGGAGCGTGTGACCAACCAAGTGCGCGACATCATCGCCCTGGACGAAGTTGCGAAGGCAGCTCCGCTGGTGCGGATGCGCGACGCACTGCTGGCCGTGCAGGCGGTAGATGACGAGACCCTGCAGTGGAACGCCGAGGCGCCGCATCACGACATGGACGCGCTGCCCAAGGGCGTGCGCGAGCAGGTCGACGACGCACTCGCGCTCGCCGGCGAGGCGAAGGTCGTACCGACGGCCAAGACGACCGAACGCGACCATGTACTCGACGTCACACTGTCCGCCACCGTCAGGGTGTTCGGCACGGACGACCCCCGGGTCGCGATCGCGTTCGCAGAGCACTGGCTGGAGGCGGTCCCGAAGACCACCACGTACGCTCCGAGCTTGCATGCCATGGAGCGGATCCCGGACATCAGCGACGACAGCTATCTCGACGTGGAGTCCATCGCGACGCACGCCGAGACCGACCTCGCAACGCGATGACAAGGCTCCCCACCTGGCGCATCTCGACCAGCCTCGCCCTCTTCGGCTCGCTTCTGGCCATCGGCGCAGCAATCGCCACAGGGCGGATCTCGTGGTTGACGCTGGTGGTGGCGATGCTGGCGGGAGTTCTGATCGGCCTCCTTCTGGCCCGGCGCGGAGCGTAGCAGCAACCAAGAAAGAGAGGGATGCAGATGAAGACAGCCAAGACCGGTCTGCAGCAGATGGAGATCGACACCTTCGTGGCGGAGCGCATCGCCAAGGAGGCCACCCAGACCCGCAAGACCGCGAAGCGCGGCCGCAGCGTGAAGGGGAGTGCCGCCTGATGCCGAAGCCCATGGCGCAGTTCGTCCACTGCCTGCAGTGCACCCGCGGCCGCAACGGCGAGCGCTCCTGCGCCGCCGCCGGCAACCGCAAGGAGAACGGCTGTTTCCTTGGTGAGTGGATTCGTGGCCAAGAACCCCGGATCGTGAACGGTGAGGCGGTCCACATCGTAGAGTCTCCAACGCTCGGCGAGGCTCTGGCCATTGCCCAGGCGCAAGGCTTCAAGGAGTGGATCCACCGGATCCCCGTCACCAACTGAACAGCATCCCACGAGCCCTCGCAGTTCACTGCGGGGGCTCCGCTTGTTTAGGAGGCAGCGGGACCCATGGCCAATCCGGGGTACAGGGCGATGGCCAGACCGTGGGACGCGGCATCGCAGTCATGGCGTGTGAGCCAGGAGGAAGGCGGGACAGAGCATGGCACGTTCGAGGAAGGGACAGGGCCAAGGGCCCCAAGGAACGCGGAGCGAACAGATCCGGCAGATGCGACAGCAGGTCCAGCAGTTGCAGAACAGACTGAATGACTTGGAGCCTGAGAAGAAGAGTCCGCGCTCCATATCCGTGCGGACGTTCGTCGCGGTGATCGTGGCCCTCATCATGGTGAGCGTCGCGACGGTTGCCTTCGTCGGCCTGCGGACGCCGCCGGCGACAACCGTCTCGCAGAACCACCAGAAGTCCCAGCCGACCGGTACGTCCACCAACACAAGCCCCATCCCGGGCGCACCGACGACCGCCCGTCTGGTAGCCGAGAGCGGTGCCGCGAAGCAGGTCTCATTCCTGGGCAAGCCGACCGTGGTCGAGTTCTTCGCCACCTGGTGCCAGTACTGCGCCTACGACGCCAAGTGGTCGCTGCCGACCTTTTCCCAGCAGGTGCAGGGAGCGGGCGGGCAGGTCATCGGCGTGACCGCCGCACTGGGCACCGGCATCGGCCAGGCCGGACCGAACGGAAACCCCGGCGCCGGCCAGGACGGAGCGTCGCAAATGCCGGCCAACCTGACGAGTCAGCAGATCCAGACGCAGATGGTAGCGGCCATAAACCAGTTCGCCAAGACCTACAGCGTAACGGATCCGCTCTATTACGATCCGGGCCTGGTGTACACGACAGCCATGAAGGTCCCGGGCTTCCCGTACTACGTCTTCTACAACGCCAAGGGGCAGGTCGTGACGACCCTGACCGGGGAGCAGAACGCGGCAGCGCTCTGGACCGCCTACCAGAGTGCCAAGTAGCAGCGGTCACCCGGGCAGACCGGTACTCACTCAGTCTGGCGACGCAGACGTGTCGCTGCCCGTACGGTAAGGACTCTTCCACATCGCATGAGCGCAGCCGGATGCCTTTTGGCGTCCGGCTGTCAGATTGCTTAGGAGAACGGGCGGCACATGACCCAAGGGGTAATGGAGAGGTGAACCCCCTTGGACGAGGACGAAATGCAGGTTGTGGGTGCGGTTAGCCTTCTGTTTCATGGCCAGGAGATGGTCGGCTGGTGCAGCGTCCACGTCACAAGTGATGATGGCGCCGCGGTCGGGTGCTTCCTGCCGGACGAGGAGCAAACGAAGCGGGTGCGCCGCGCCGGTATGCACATCCTGCGCCGGCACATGCGTCTGACGCACGAGTACGACTCCACGGACGAACTGTTGATGGCGGTCATGGCACGCTGGGCCGAGGGTGAGCGAGAGTACCGCATTGGCAAGCCGGTGATGCTGTACCTGCCGTCCGAGGGCGAACTCAAGTACGAAACGCAGCGCTTGTACAACGCGATGCTGATGCGGCCATACCCAGAACCGAACCCGATCTCTGACTGTGTAGGCGGGCGCGACATCCTGGTGGCCATCTACGAAGGCGTCTGCAACATGCGCATGGCAGCAGGGGAGCCCTGCAGATCCTGCCCATTCGGGAGTCAGCTCTGGGACGACGAAGCCAAGGTGCGGGCAAGCCAGGCGGCCTTCTTGGATGATCTTCTCGTCCATCCCTACTGGTTGCACGGCACGGACGCGAACCATGGCCCCAATTTCCTACTGCAGCGTCAGTGCCTGAACTGCGGAGCGTGCTTCGTCCCAGTGCGCCTGGTGCCTCGGGACGGCGACGTGGTGCGCCAGGACTGCCCGGTCTGCGGTTCGCACCACACAGTGCCGACCGGCTCCGTCGTCGTGCAGCCCATCGTCACCCACGAGCAGGAGCAGGCAGTCACCCGCGAGGCGTTGGCAGCCATGAGCGATCACATATCTGCGACGCTGGAGGATTTTGCAGCTGAGGCCGAAGCCGACGCCAAACTCGTCTTCGATACCCCGAAGCTCTTCGAGGTCCGATTGGAGGGAGTGGCGGAGGAGGACTTCGTTTACCTCCTCAATGCCCACTCGGCGTTTGAAGCCAAAGCGCGGGCACTCGTGGTCTTCAGCGGCCTGGCAAGCTGGGTCGAAGCCAAGGTGCGCGGCGGCAGCGTGATGCTCGACGACTGGGATGAGGCAGAACGCGGCAGCGAGGAGAAGTTGTCGAGCGAACCCGCGTTCGACCGCGCCGCGGCAATGGGGCGACTCGCCGCAGCGATTGCGAAGGGTGAGTTCAACCACGGCACGCCCCCGACGCCAGTCTGGTGGGTCAGCATGCTCTGGAAGGACCTCATGCAGGGTGACGAGGCATGAGCTCCCTGAGGGTAACATCGCAGCGTCTGGCCCTGCAGGCGCTGGCTGCAGGCGCCTTGCCCCGGCAGCCCTTGCTTCCGCTGGCGCCAGAGGTGGCCCTCTTGCCGCACAGCGAGCCGTTCGACACCCTGCGCACGAAGCTCGCCGCGCTGGATGCCGCGCGTGCGAAGAGGCCTGACCGCGAGATGCTGTTGTCGCATATCTTTGGCGGCCAGCCGATCCCGGACCGAGAACTCGCACTGCTGGTGGCCGAGGTGCAGACGAGCATCTCGGCCGCGCGCCGCATGGCGGTGCGGATGTTGCGCGACTGGCAACGGGAGGCTGGCGGCAACTGGGGAGTGCGCTCGCCGCTGCGTCTGCGCGTTGCGCAGGCCGTCGGGCGCGAACTGCTGAGTGTGATGGGTGTGGAAGCGGTCTACCTCTTCGGCTCCGTCGCACGCGGCGACGATGGCCCGCAGTCGGACATCAACCTGTACGTACAGATCAATCCCTGGTGGACACGCGACCAGAACCAGCGTTTCGGGAAGCTGCTCGAAGGCGTCAGTGAGATCGGCCCGCGACTCGGCGCGACCTGGCAGGCGCCGGAAGGGCTCACCCTGCGTTACGCTGGCGAAATTGTGCAGATGCTGGTCGGACTCAAGGCGCCGCGGATCGAGAACGGCTTCGACGCCGTCCACCACCTGGGTCGCCACGACGCATCCGGCGCCACACTGGCCGCCTGGTCTCGCAATCCAGGCAACTGGCGCTACCGCAACCTGACCTTGACGCGGGCAGTCTTCATTGACAGTCGACAGGTCTTCTGGCAGGGAGCCGGAGCTCTCGTCGACCATGAACGACTGCGGTACTTCTGGTGGGAGGTCGACGGCCGGCGCCATGGCGCGGAGTGTGTGCGCCTCTCCCAGGGAGCCCGTGGGCTGGCGGAGCAGTTCCGAGGCGCCTTCGCCCGCATGCACCTCGCCAACGACCGCACGGGACGGCAAGATCTCACCGCATGGCTGCACGCGCTGTCCACGGAGTACATGGGACAACTGCGCCTGCTGCCGGACAAGGAGCCTACCCTCTGCGCAGTCACGGACAACGAGAATCGTCTCGTGCAGTCCTTGCGCATCCCTGCCCTACGCTGGGTGGAGGGGCAGGAGGCGGCAGGCCTGCGCCGCGTCGCGGAGCGCATCCTGCAAAACCCCGACCTCGATCTCGTCCGCCTGTTGCAGGACTGACCGCATCGCCACACTGGGCTGGAACGGGGGCGGTCCCAGCCCCAGCCCAGCGGCATCCGGTTTGATTACTGCAACTCGTTTAGGTATAATAAGTGCAGACAACCTTCTCAAAGATACGGGTTGGAACACTCGACTGGAGGGATGCGCATGGCCATCCTTTGGGCGCCGTTCCCGGTCTTCCTCAAGGGCCGTCCGTCGGAGATCGCCCTCAACGCGGCGATCCAGACCTTCACGGCGGACATTGCGCGCAAGTACCAGGTGAAGGAGCACCCCACGGACGAGGGCGACAACATCCAGATGGGCTACGAGGGTAAGGCCGCCGACGTGCTGGCGCTCGCCAGGGAGATGGTGGACCAGGGCATCGTGGACTTCACGATCGATGTCGACTCCAAGGCCGAGCACAGGGCAATCCTGGAGGGCCTGCTCGACCCGAAGTACCGGGACATCGCGATCGAGCCGGTCTACGATCCGCCAAGCGACGACACACCCCTGGCAAAGGATGCGCTCGCCGCCTTCATGGACCAGATGGAGAACTCCGGTCAAAGCGAAGCCAGGGTGCTCCAAGACCTGCTCGACTCGCTGTTCGACGATCCGGAGTCGCGTACGCCCCAGCACCTGCTGAGTTCCCTGGTGGAGCTCGAAGAGTGGGTGCAGGTCGCAAAGCGCAGGATCGAGTTCGCGGCCTGCCACTGAACGAGATGGGACCAGCCGCATTTCAGTGCGGACGCGCGACGCGGTGGCTCGCATAGAGCAATCGCGCCGCAAAGGACCGAACATGGAGGTGCGCCTACATGCTGAACCGGATCGAACCCGCAACCAACCGGCGCCTCGCCGGGATATGAGATATCGCTTGACGCGAGAGGGCCGCGTGCGCTTGGCTGGCATCTTGGCGGCGATGGTGGCGACGTTGATCCTTGCCGCCACCCCCGACACGGGGGCAAAGGAACACGGCACGCCACCGGCCAAACCCAGAGTGATCGTCAGGCTGCCGGTCGCGGTGCGTCACACGTTCCAGCTCGCCGTGGAAGCCACAAGCTACTGCCTCGTCGGCCGCACCAAGAGCGGACACCCGGCGGGACCCGGCAGCATCGCCGTCGACCCCAGCCTCATCCCGATGGGGTCCCACATCACGGTACCCGGCTATGGCAACGGAACCGCGGAGGACACCGGCAGCGCCATCCTGGGGCACCACATCGACGTCTGGCTCCCGCCGTCCAGTCCTGTCGCCTGCCCACGCAGCGACCACTGGGGCGTGCGCCATCTGCTGATCCAGGTGACGCCACCGCCCGGCGCCCCGGCCAGAACCTTGCGGGCTCTGGCAGACAGTGCAAGCGAAGAGATCACAACCATCTCCGGCGTCACGGGTCCCCTGATCGCCGGCGGCCAGTCCGTCCAGAGCGGCATCCTGGCTGATACCAGCGACCACTGAGGAGGCGATGCCATGCGCGACTTCGTCACCTACCTGCGCCGGCAGCCCTGGCACTTCGCCCTGGCCTGGGCGCTCTGGTGGGTCCTGATCCTGCTTGGCCTAGCGTGGGGCGGTCACGTCCACGGCAGCGGCGCCATGGTTCAAGGGATGTACGGATCAAGCCCCATCAACCATGCCCTCACCAGCCACCTGCCAGCAGTGCTGACGATTTTCGTCGGCAACGGGATCGAGCTCTCGCTGTGGATGCTCGCCGTCCTGGTGCTGGCAGCGAACAAAGAAGCCTCGCCCTGGGTTGGCAAGCCACTCAAGGCGTTAGTCGTACTCTTCCTCGTTGTCAACCTGGGTCTGCAAGGCCGGGTTGCGTGGCTCGCCGGTGCATTCTTCGGCGCCAACGGGGGCGTTCGAAACCTCCTCGGTCTCCCGCATGGCGTGTTGGAATTCGCCGCGTACGCCCTGCCGCTCGGCCTTCTGCTCAACGTGCGTCACTTGCCACGAGAACGCAGCGGGCTGCTCTGGGCAGCCTGGGGTAGCGGTCTCGCGCTGCTCGCGGCAGCGGCGGCCGTCGAGGTCTACGTGAGTCCTCTCGTGCGGGCGGCCCTGCATCTGCCCTGGGCTTAGGAAGGAGGTTGGGACGATGGAGCAGCAGGAGTATGACGCCTTGATCGACAAGGTGGTGGCGGACGCCGCCGCGCAGGGCTTTACGCTGGAGGATCTGGGCAGCTTCGGGCTCGACGGCTTCTGGCGCCACACCCGGTCGCAGCGATATCTACGCATGGTCCGCCTCGCCTTTTCGCGCGGTCGCGTGCGCGGTCTCCTGGATGTCAAGGCGGCGCGTGGGGGCCTTAGCCCGACCCAGGAGGCGCACCACCTCCGGTGGCTGAGACAAGACTATGCGGAGGCTGGCATCCGGGACGAGGAACTGCAGGACTGCACGATGGAGACGCTCGACGATCTGACGGGGTCCAAGCGTATCCGCCGCCTCCTGCGCCTGGGCTATCTGCGCGGACGCGGTTTCGAGATCCGCTCCGTACGCAGCGCCGAGACGCCGATCGGTCTGCGCTGAGAACAATGGCGAGGGCCCCGGGGATCACCCCAGGGCCCTCGCCATTTTCGCGTCCTAGGCGCTCTGCTCGCCCTCGATGCGGCGCAGGTCGACGAGCGCCTCCTCACGCCGGAAGTAGAAGGGCCTGGTGTCCGGCGCGGCCTCGACGTCGTGACGTCCTTCGACGATGCGGAATCCCATGCGCTGAGCGTACTCGCCCGGGCCAAACCCCTCCGCGGCGTGTTCGCCCATGCGGTAGGAGCGCGCCAGGATCTTGGCGACGTGGCGGTCGGACGTGGTGGCGACACAGCGTTCGTGCGGCGTAACGACGCCCCAGATCTCGATGATGCGGATAAAATCGCCCCCTTAAGTAGAGTGGTTGTAGGTCATTATAACAGTAGCTCTAGCAATGGTAAACTAGGAGCGTAGGGAGCGGAGGTGACCAAGGATGCGAAAAGCCAACTATCCCACACAGTCAGAACTACTCTTCCCGCTGCTGGAGACCCTGGTCGACTCGGGGGGCGCTGCGCCTCAGGACGTCTACCCCGTGTTGGCGCGAGCCGTTGGGCTACCACCCGAGGTGCGCGACGAGTTCACCACAGGCAGTGTCCGCGTCTGGGACCGACACGTGCGCTGGACGCAGCAGTACAGAGGCCAGCCGGCGCAACCTGTGGCGGGCCACCGGTAAAGGCCGGGAACTTCTCGGCATCGCCGAACCTGGAGTGATTCACGTCGCCCTGCGCACGCGGGAGGGCGAAGTGCTCTGGGCGGACGCCATGGACGTACTCCGTGGTTTCGAGCCCGGGTCGGTGGACCTCTACTTCACAAGCCCGCCCTACCTGTTGCTGCGCCCCAAGGAGTATCGAGGTCCTGCAACGGAACGCGAGTACATCGACTGGATCACGCCCTTCGCGCGCGAGATGCACCGCACACTCAAGGACTCAGGGTCGCTCGTTCTGAACCTCGGCCTCGGACCGTACCTGCCGGGCGTACCAGTGCGCAGCGCCTACGTGCACCGCCTGATCCTCGCGCTTCTGGACGAGATCGGCTTCCATCTGGCCGGCGAGCACTTCTGGCACAACCCGGCCGCCCTGCCGGCGCCGGCCCCCTGGGTAACCCAGCAACGACGGCAGACGCGCGACGGCGTCGAGCTCCTGGTCTGGTTTTCACGTACCGCCTGGCCGAAGGCTGACAACCGCCGTGTGTTGCGCCCGTACTCCGCGGCGCAGAGAAAGATGATGGAGCGCGGCTGGCGGCCAGCGATCCGGCCTTCGGGCCACGACCTCACCGGCAACATGGCGGCCGACAACGGCGGTTCGATCCCCGATCGGCTGATCACAGTGGCCAACACAGTGTCCAAAGACCAGTATCAGCGCCTGTGCCGCGAGCGGGGCATCCCCGTGCACCCGGCGCGCTTCCCCGCGGCCCTGCCGGAGTTCTTTATCAAGTTGCTGACGGAGCCCGGCGACCTCGTGGTGGACCCCTTCGCCGGGTCCCTCACCACCGGCCGCGTGGCCGAAGACCTCGGGCGGCGCTGGGTTGGCGTCGAGCGGGCCAAGGCCTACGTCGACGGAGGACTGTTGCGGTTCAGCCCATGAGCGCGGACGCGGGAGCGAGCTCCTCACCGAGGGATTCCGCTTCGACTACACCGTCCGCCGGATGTGCAAGACACTGCTCCGACGCAAGCTGGTAGCGTTCGTACCGCAGGGTGCAGCTTACCACTACCGCCTGTCGCCGTCGGCGATCGAGGCGGCAATGCGGAACGCTCGGCGAGATAACTGACGGCGCTTAGGAAGGCTCGCGAAACAAGGCTAAGAGGTAGAGCAAGGGCGACCCCAGAGCAGGGGCGCCGGCCGCGGCACGCAGGGCAGACAAGGAACCCGCGCCATCCCGCCCCAGGTGGAGGAAGCAGCCATCACACCCAGGGCCGAGAAACGGAGGGCAAGGGGGCCGGGAGATGTCGGGAACCGTGTTGCGACTGAAGGCATGGTTTGCGCGCAGCCGCAAGATTCCGCGGGAACTGCGCGGCGCGATACGCCAGGAGACGGAACGGGCGGTCTACTTCGATGGTACCTACGTGGTCTGCCCGGACAGTCGCTGCTTCGTCTGCGGCAGGACGTTGGAGAGCAAGGCCAGCAGGATCATGGGCATCGGTCCGGTGTGTGCGGAGGAACTGGGCCTGCCACGGATTCGCGGTGAAGTGTCCGAGGGTGATGCCTGGATCATCAAGCGCCGCATCGAGCACCTGCGCTTCTCGGGCTGGGTGCCGCGTTCCGCGATTGAGGAGCAGAGGACAGAGAGGAGCCTGCCGGTGCCGCGGCAACAGCCGCGCCCGACAAGGCCATAGAAAGGGTGGACAACTTGGGATACTTCATCGCCATGGAAGGGCCGGACGGCACCGGCAAGACATCGCAGGCCAAGCGCCTGGTGGCAGCACTGAACACCATGGGCATCGCAGCGTTCGGCACGGCAGAACCCGCCGGCACACCGCTCGGTGCCAAGATCCGAGCGATCCTCGGTGAGACCACAGACCCCAAGACATCGCTCTGGCTCTTCCTCGCGGCCCGTCAGGAGCACATGTCGCAAGTGATCCGGCCTCACCTTGAGGGTGAGGAAGTCGTCGTGTGCGACCGCTTCGCCCTGTCGACGCTCGCCTACCAGGGAGAGGTCTGGGCCCCGGACACCATCGCGCACCTGAACGACATCGCGACTGGCGGCCTCCGTCCCGACCTCACGATCGTTTACGACGCCACGGACGACACGCTCTTGCGCCGTCGCGGCGATCTCGATGCGCTCGACGAGCGATACCTCCAGATGCGCGACGGTGTCGTTCGCCGCTTCCGGGAGCAGGTGGCGAGCGGGGATCCCAGCATCGTGCGCATCGAGATCGACGGCCTGGGCATCGAGGAGGTCCACCAGCAGACCTTGGCGGTTGTCCGGGAGCGTCTGCAAGATCTGCACAAACCGCAACCAGTAATGTTATAATCCCAGCAATCGCAGGAGTCCGACTGGAGGGATCAAGCATGGCGGAGGTCGGGATCCTGGATCGGATCGCCAGCATGTGCGACGAGCTGCACATCGAGATCGGACAGATGCCGGACGTCGTCGAACTGTCGCCGGAGGCATGGCTAGCCCTACACCGCGCGCTGCACCCGGCAGGCGAAGATCCGCACCCGATCAGCCACATCCGATACCGCGACACCGTCGTCGCGGTGCGCCTCGGCGCGCAGACGCAAATTCTGCTGGAGGAGAACCCTTGACGCCGGGTGCAGGCGATCGCCTGCCGATGCTCGTGACACCAGGCGAGGGCGGTGTCCTGCGCAGCATCGGGCAGGAAGTACCCCAAGAGGAGTACCGCGAGTTCCTGCGCGTCCAGTACGGCCCGCCGCATGGCCAGGGCTGGAAGGTGCCCCGCCGGACGCTCCGGATCCTGCCGATTGTCGTGGACGGACGGGAGGTGCCGGTCGTCTTTAGCTCGGACGACATGCTGACCGTGCTGGAGAAGCTGGCGCAGCGCTTCGGCCTCCCGGACGGGGCGGAAGTGCGGCCGCTCGGACTTGCATTCGTACTGCAACCCGGCAGGGGTGAATACCACCACGAGCTCGGTACGCTTCTCTACTTCCAGGAGTCGCACGAGACGATCGACTTCTGCCTGCGTGGCAACCTGCGCGATGAGGGTGGGCGTCTCTGTTTCGTGCTGGGACAGCGCGATGGCGCCACCTCGCTCGCGGCGAGCCCCATGGAGGGCCCGTTCTTCAAGCGGCAGGTCACTCCGTTTGCCTGGGAGGCCTGGGAAACCTACGACGCCTTCTACCGCGCAGAGGTGGAGGCCCGCCGGATCTACGAGACAACAGTGCAGGACATCCGCACTCGCCGCTCACACTTCTTTGTGGAGAACTTCGGCGAGTACGACGCCATGCGCTACCACAGCTTCGTGCATTCCCCGCCCGACGCCACGGGCTTCACGGCGGCCGCCGGCACGCTTTGGGCCAGCAACAAAGACGAGGTGGCCGTGATCGTCGAGACCCGCGGCACCGCCTTCGGGAATGGCGTTGTCGAGATGCTCTTTCCCGACGGGCGCCGCCGGCAGGTGGACCTGGCGGTCGAGCGCTGGTCGCCAATGCCGGCCTGGGACACGATCGGGCGGGTTGTAGTTTTGAATCGCGGGCTAGAGCCAATCGATCAGGGCGCACTGCAGCGCTTCGATGATAAGGCATTCCTGCGGGGCGAGGGGCACTTCCCGGGCGGCGGCCGCCACCCGAACCCCTGGATCTACCCGGTGCGCATCTCCAGGTACGAGTACGCCTGCCGGCTCGCGGCCGCGCTCGGCTGGGCCGCACCGGCGGCGCAGGCGCTCGACCTCGACGGCCAGATGATGGCGGAGCCCGGCCTGCAAACTGGCGAATGGGTGCTGGTACCTGCCCGCGGCGGTCTGCGCCCGGCGCTTGTCTGCAACGTCACCGACCTCCATCAGACGTCGAGCTACGGCGGTGACCACTGGCCGGAACCGCACGCATTCCTGCGCGATGAGGCCGGGCATCTCTACAACCTCACTGTGAGCGAGGTCCTGGCCGTGAACCCGCGCCCGCCACACCCCGTCTTCCTGGCGGGGCCCGTGCTACAGGGCATCCCGGAATCACCGGTCCTGACCTGGCAACCGTCCAGGCCAGCCACGCCTCAGAAGAGCATTTCGGAAGGAGACAAAGCATGACGCAAGAGATCTTCGGTATCCCGATCGAGACGGACATCCTGCCTGCCCTGTCGGAAGAAGCGCGCAAGGCCATCTCGGCATCGCCCGGGCCGCTGCTGGAGGATGAGAGCCGTGCTCTCGACGCCACCGTGCAGCAGAAGGCACCGGATGGCTACATGGCAAGCATCGGTTACGGTCTGTTGTCGCTCTTTCAAACGAAGGACGCTGGCCCGCAGCACTTCCTGCTCGCGGTGCGCTGCACGGACGGCAAACACATTGAATGGATCATCGACATCGCTGCACTCTCGGTCATGCTCTCGTTCAGCCCGCGCGAAGCCGCGATCCGGACGATCCTGGAGGCCATGAACCGCATGGACCTAAGCGCCGTGCTGCACAACCCCGAGGTCGCGACCGCAGAGCTCTCCCTCGTGCCAGAGACGGCCGCTCTTCGCGCGCTCTGGATCCTGACGAGAGCGAAGTGGCTTGGCGTATGAGCGCGGTGGAACAGGCCCTGCGCAACTGGATCCTGCAGAACCGACACATGGTCGACTTCTCCCTGCAAGGCGCCATGCAGTACACGAAGGCAGCACGGGCTGACGCGGAGCGCGGCCTCGCCGCCCTTGTGGCCGATGGGACCGTGCTTCGCATGCATGAACCCTTGTGCCCGACCTGTCTTGAAGATGCCATGGACGAGGGCGGCGGCGAGTACTCCTGCCCACGCTGCGGCGCCGAGTTTACGGAGCCCGTGGTGGAGGTGCGCTACCGGCCAGTGCGCCAGGTATGAACAGCTGGCACGCGGCAGAACTTCTGCAGACACTGGGGCGGGACGGCTGGACCGTCGTGCGGACCCGCGGCGACCACAAGTACCTGAGACACCCGACGAAGCCGGGGCTGCTCTGCGTCCCACACCAATCGAACATCAACGCCAAGACGGTAGCGAGGATCCTGAAGAACGCCGGCCTGAAACAAAAATAGTGCGATGCCACAGACAAAAGTGAGTGGTAGGATCGTGACGCCAGTGTCGCGCAAGAGGCGCCACGCCGGGACATCTATCTGAAACGACGCAGGGAGTGGAGCACGTGAAGGAACAGCCAAAGCCAGAAACGTTCCCTATTGGGCTAGTCGTTGGTGGACAGCCGAATGGGTCGAGCGCGGTAATCACTGTGGCGTACGAGCTTTCCGACGGGACCATTCACAACACGGACTACGTGTTCGAAAAGAGCTATGAGCCAGACGACGGGGTCTTGCGATTCGTCGACAACTCCGCGCCAGAGACTATCACACTGATCCGGGGCACTAGCGAGTGGAGAGAGGATAGGATCATCCACATCAACCTGCATCGCGGCCACTGGGTATAGCCGGCACGGCCACACCGCCGCGTCGGGTGCAGCTAAAGCCAATGCTGACGGGGATGCGACAAGTCAGACCTAGGACAAAGCCAGTTCAAACCATATCAGGCCCAACGTGACGCTTTGGCGACGTTGACCTCCCTGAGAAGCAGGAACCTGCGGAGTCCCGTGAGGGAACCGCCTTCGGGAATCCCGAAGAATCCCCCGACTTTAGCCGTGGGGGTACGTAGGACGGGCCGCTTGCGGCGGTCCAGGAGGATGTTAACTGTAGACGTCTGACCGGCGAATCGCGTAGGCAAGAGGGCTTTGCTCAAGCGGCGAGGCCCTCTTGCTTCTGTGTGGAGATAAGGCATGAAAGTCCAAAAGGCCTCCACAGACCGTAATGCAACACGAAATAAGAAGAGTGATTGCCTAACCCAACGCGACGGATATATAATCCCCCCGAGGTCGCAAGTCATGGCAAAGGAGATCGATCCCATGGACCAGACACAATGGTACCTGCGCGGGGACATCGGCATTTACAGTGAAGACGGCCGTGTCTGCACCTTCGAAGAAGCACCGAATGCGCAGAACGGTCAACTCCTGGTCAGTGCGCCCGACCTGCGCAATACCCTCGCGGACATCATGCGCGACGGCCTGACGGCGGAGCATGCGGCAAAAGCGCAGGCTCTGCTGCAGAATCTGCACCGGCGGCCGGCAGGCGTCGAGGCCTGAAAAGTCAAAAGCGATCTCCTTCCCCAGCAGATGGCCGTGTCTTCATAAGACATTAGGCCATCTGCTATAATGTCCACGGCAGGAGGAATTAGCACGAAGTTTCACGGCTACGGCACCGATGAGCTCCTGACGAAGTGGGGAATCAAGAGTCAGGGCGACGACGCTGCGGACACCGAGGCGCTGCGTGAGCACATGCGCAAGCACCTGCCTGGCCACGAACTGCACGACCACCTACCAGAGATGGTGGCAGACCTGCGCGCCTTCCTGCGCGCCCTGGTCAAGGAGGAGCGTCGACTGGGCTACTGGGCGCCGGTGTGGCGCGGCCTCTTGAACATTGAGAAAGGAGAGCCGGGTGACGAGGTACTGCTCAAGGCGAGCATCCTGCTGGTTGATCAGATGTGGACCTGAGAGGAGAGACAGCCGTGGAACGACAGGAGATCGTGGAACGACAGGAGATCAAGGGCGCACCGCTGTCCGACGCAACCGTCGCCAAGATCCGCAGTGGACTGACAAGCGCCGGCCCTGGCGAGCTGAGAGCCCAGGTGGAAGCCCTGCTCGCCGACCGGGAGGATCTTCTGGCAGAAGCCAGACGAAACTTCCGCTGGTCTTACCAGCTGCTCTTGGCACTGGCGAGGCGTGTACTCAAGGATCACCAGAACAACAAGGGGGAGTGGCCGGGCGACATGACCTGGCAGCAGCTCGTGCCGAGCAGCCGGGAGGTGTTCCTGCGTCTCGCCCGCGAGGAGGCCGGAGTACCGCACGACACGTATCTTCGCGACATCCACGACGGCAGCTACGACGTCGACGACCTGTACGATCAGGCGGCCGGCGACGCGTGACAGGTCATGAACCTGGTAACGGTAGACGCTTCGGGTGAAGTCGCTTAGGGGGAGGTAGGACAAAGGGATAAGAGGGGAGGCGGAGGCGATCCAGCAACGTGGTTACACCAGCGGAGCTCGTGCGCGGTCCCCAGGGCGAAATCAGGTACGAGTGCCAGGTCTGCAAGCGTCTGTGGGTGCGCGAGTGGGAGGCGACGACCTGCCACCATACGGACACGCACGAGGGGTGCCTGCACGTGTCCCGCGGCAAGACGATCCGTTGCCTCAACCCGGAGACGTCGTGTGTGAGGTAAGGCGGATCCGCTTTACGGTACCGGGCCGGCCGGTGCCGGCTGTGCGCATGACGCGCGGCGGCAAGCACGTGTCGGAAGACAGGGCGCAAAGCACCTGGGCCAGGGATCGTGCGCGCCGCATCGAGCGACACCTCCAGCAGAAGGACGACATCGGCTGGGAAGCCGCGCAGGCTGTCAGGGCACTCAACGCCAGGATGCCAATGTTCGAAGGGGACGTCCGCGTCTCGATGCGCTTCTACATCGCGCGTACCCGCGGCAGCCTGCCCGACCTCAACAACCTCGTAAAGCTCGCAGAGGATGCTCTGAACGGCATCGTCTGGCAGGACGACATCCAGGTAGCCCAGTACGGGGAGATGGAGCGCATCGTCTGTTCGCGGGCAGAGCAGCGTACCGAGATCGAGGTCGAGGAACTGCCTGGTGAACCATCGGCCAGGCCGAAGGCCACAAAAGGGAAAAGGCCGGGGAGCCGCAGGTAGCAGCACTAGGTCGGAAGATCAAGCGGAGCGCACTCCATCCTGTTTGCACGAGATGAAAGGAGCGTAGGTGGATGGCAAAGATCATCGTCACACTGGAACCGGAACATGTGGACGAGGTGCGTCGGGCTCTGGAGGCAGTCAGCCACGTCACATGGATCAACAGCATGTCCGGCCTCGCGATCGTGGAGGCAGAGCAGGAGAAGGTGACCTTCATCAGAGCCATCCCCGGGGTGCGGGACGTGGAAGAGCCACAGGCGGGCAGGGCACTGGGCGGTGCCCGACCCAAGGTTGTTACGCTCTGTGGGTCGACTCGCTTCTTTCAGGCATTTCAGGCGGCTTTCTATCGCGAAACTCTTAAGGGCAACATCGTCCTCTCGGTTGGCTTTGCCCCGGGCCCCGAGCACGGCGAGACGGTGGGCATCAGCCCTGCCGACAAGCGGCGCCAGGACATCCTGTACCGGCGCAAGATCGATATGAGCGACGAGATCCTGGTCATCAACGAGGGCGGTTATGTCGGCGAGTCTACCCGGGGCGAGATCCTCTATGCGCTAGCCAGCCGCAAGGGCGTGCGCTGGTGGGAGCCCGAGCATCCGTGGATCCCGGTCGGGCACGAGGCGGAGATGCGGGAACTCGCAGAGCCGCAGGGACTCTACGGCAAGTACCGGATCTTCTCGGCGCGCACGGGCGCCGAGATCCAGGACGACTGCTTCGTACTGCGACCGGCACACGATTCGGCGGCCCTCGCGGCATTGCGCACCTACGCCGCGACAACCGAAAACCCCGAGCTCGCGGCCGACATCGATGCTTGGATCGCGGGACTGGATACGGATGGACAGTTTCGTCCACATGGTGATGGCACACATGCCTGACGCAAAGGTGCTGCTTGCCCCCTAGAGTCTCAGACCTGGCCCGGGGCCCGCACTGACGTCGGTGAGGCCCTGAGGCAACGACAGCGCGCCTCGACCGCCGAGCAGGCCCGGGCGCGCCGGGTACAATGCCGTACGTCTGATCTACCGCACGGTGATGCACGGTCTGGCAAGGTGAGTTGCGACGTTCCTGCCTGGGCGGGGAGTGTGTGACGCTCAGCAACGGGAGTGGCAGCGGGTCCTTGTCTGGATATTGACTTGGCGTAAGCCGACCTGCTATGATGACACTCGTTGATGGCGTTCGTAGCTCATCGGTAGAGCGCTCGGCTGTGGCCCGAGAGGTAGCGGGATCATCACCCGCCGATCGCCCCAAGTGTTGTGGGCCCGTAGGGGGCAAAGCCCGCCCGGTCCACCAGCGGATCCACCAATCGTCCATCTGCCATGTGCCCGCAGGGCCCGTAAGCGCAGAAGGGACTCGGGGCCCCGAGAGGGGACCCCGCAACGGGGCGGTAGCTCAACGAGCAGAGCACCCGCGGCGAGTTGATCGCCGCCGTGGGACGGACGTCGGTGCAAGGCCGACCCAATCCACCAAGTTTCACTGCCGTGTAGCTCAGCCAGAAGAGCGGCCGCTTCATACGCGGCAGGTCGACGGGGCAGCTCCGTCCGCGGCAACCAAGTTTCGTTGGGGCGTGGCGCAGCGGTAGCGCACCTGCCTTGGGAACAGGGGGGCGCCAGTTCGAGTCTGGCCGCTCCAACCAGAGTGTCGCTCCAGCAGCGGAGCGAGCAGGCAAAGACCAACAGGGACATTGACAACAAAACAGGGTACGACATAGGCTCGTAGCTCAACACTAGAGCGGTCGCCCTTTAAGCGACGGGATGAGGGTGAAAACCCCTTCGAGCCCACCAAACACAGGCCCGTAGCTCAGTGGTAGAGCAGCGGACTCTTAATCCGAAGGTCGTGAGCTCGCAACTCACCGGGCCCACCAAAGTTTCACGGGCGCCTGTCCTACAAACAGGAAGTCGTAGGTCCGAATCCAATTCGCACCTACCAAAGTGTCGTAGCGGAGTAGCTCAGCAGCAAGAGCACCCGACTGATAATCGGGAGGTCAAGTGGGGCAGCACCACTCTTCGCTACCATTTTCACTCCGGCGTAGCTCAGCAGGTAGAGCGCCCGGCTGTTAACCGGATGGCCAGAGGTTCGAGTCCTCTCGTCGGAGCCAGTTTCGAGTAGTCGGTCTGGGATAAGAAGAGTGAAAAGCGGTACGCATATTCCCTGGAAAGGAAGGGCGCGCACCCGCCTCGATTTTCGAGGTCTCTCGCCTCCACGAGGCTACACTTTTCGATCGCGGTGGGGAGGGGACAGTTCTCTCACCGGCCTCATGCGCCGGAACGAAGTGGGTGCAAGTCCCGCCGCCGCAACCAACCCTTCAAGGACGGTCCCTGAAACGGAGTGCTTGCTCGGTAGAATGGCCCGCTGCAAACCGGCCGCCGAACAATCTCGCTCCTGGGACCGCACCTTGAAACCCTTGCGGGCGTAGCTCAGGTGGTAGAGCACCAGCCTTCCAAGCTGGACGTCATGGGTTCGATGCCCATTGCCCGCTCCAAGTTCGCTGGCCCGAGTGCGATCGCATCGGGTTGTCTGGGTCCTTCCGCCGCCGGTGACAGGATCGCAACCTGCACCAGTCATGGACAATGGCCTGCACGCTAGCGCAGGCAAAACGCGGGAAGTGGCCAGCGAATAGCCCCGCGTCTGGGGCGAAGTACCGCGGCGTGGAGGGTGTCAGGGGATCTGTTCCCCGCCCCTCCGGGACCGTGGGGACTAGACACATGGCTGGGTAGCTCAGAATGTCAAAGCGCCGGCTTGAAAACCCGGAGGGCGGGGCTTCGTCGCCTCCCCAGCCACCATTTTTACCGAGCAGCGCAAGGACGTGGCGCGGCCTCCAAACCCGCGCGTCGCGGGGCGCAATACCTCGGCTCGGTGCCAATGTTTGAGCTGTCCCTAATCAACGGGGATGGTCAACAGTTTGTGGGCAGGTACCGAAGCGGTCAAACGGGGCGGTCTGTAAAACCGCTGGCTACGGCCTGCGCAAATCCTTGCCCTGCCCACCAGTTTCACGGAAGTGTGGCCGAGCGGCTGAAGGCGCCTGTCTCGAAAACAGGTGAGGAGCAATCCTTCGTGTGTTCGAATCACACCGCTTCCGCCAAAGATTCAGAGGATTGGCCAAGTGGTCTAAGGTGCACGCCTGATTCAAATCCTGCATCCTCCGCCGTTGCCCATGGCGTCCATAGAAAGACTGGCAGCCAGTTCGCGGGATGGCGCGCCCGCCGCGAACTGGCCATTTCTATGGTCAAATACATTAGACAATAGGTTATAATGAATGTAACATACCGCGAACGGGGGCGACGCGATGGGTTTGGTATCTAGGGTCAGCACATGGTATCCGGCGCACGTGGCATCGGTGCGGAGCTGGATCGCGGTGATCGCCATCTATCTGGCGGCACGCTACGCGCTCAGTCTTTGGCCGGTGCTCTCTCCTGAAGGGGTAGCCCTGTTGTCCCTCGGCATCGGCGTGCTCGCCTTCATGAATCCGCTGCTCGCCGTGGGTGTCACCCTAGTCGGGCTCGTGTTGAACGCATTCAACCTCGCCGGCGCGTTTGGCGCCATGATGGCGGTCTTCTTCGTGCTGGCCTGGAGGGCGGCGAACCCTGGCTACTCGCTGCTGAGAGCTGTGATCTTCCTCATGGCGCCCTGGGCCTTCCAGCACGGCTTCATCCTTCTACCGGCCGTACTGGCCGGCATCGTGCTGGCCGAGAACGCATGGATCATGGCACTCGTCGCGGGAGCTTTCGGCCTGATCGTGTCGTGGCTCGCGGGGAGCGCCGTTCCCGGCATCCTGCCCTCTCACATCGGGCCAGTCACGGCACCGTTGGCAGTGTCGCTGATACCGCACTGGCTGGAACTCCAAGCGACCAATCCCTACTTCAACGTTCTGTCGATGCTCGCCAGCCGGTTTGTGCCCTACGCCGCGAGCGCGCTGGGACTGCTGGTCGCGACGACACTTGCGAGTCTAGTTGCCGCAGCCCTGGTGCGCAGGCGGACTCCGCAGAACTACCTTTTGGCCACGGCAGCGGCCACCGTCGTCGGCCTGGCGGGCGTGGGCGCCGCGGCGTTCAACTTCCATCCCTCATTGGCACCCGTGGCGGAGTTGCTCGGACCCGCACTGCTCGGCGGGGCAATTGCCTGGGTTACCGGGCTCATCTTCTACCCCAGCACAGCGGTCCTCGAAGGTCAGGAGGTACAGGCGCAGAGCAGGCGATCAGCCAGCGAACGCGCTGCGGACCCAAGGCGGGACTTCCGGCAGGCGGCGTACACCACGGGGGACTTCGGGTGGAACGATCGGGACCTCCAGCAGCGGCAGGCGCAAGGCTTCGGCTCACCGCAGGAGGGTGAAGGATACGTCGTCGAGGGTGAGGTGGTCGGTCGTGGCTAGGGCGCAGGCGGCGATGGTGGACGGGCTGTTTGCCCCCTCAGAGATACCGGCACAGACCCTGGCACACGCCCCGCGGCGGCGCACAGGCGGTCGCGGCCTTGTCCACACCTTCGAAGAGACACGCGACGCCTTTCGCGCCGCGGCGCATGGTTGGGCCGTAAGCACGCCGAGTACCGGCCCCTTCACAGGCATGGACATCAGCGCAGTGCACCCGGTCCAGATCCCCTGGCAAGGACAAGTCGTGTACGGTGTCGTGACCATGCACGTCACAGAGTCCGCCCTGGCGCGCGGTGAGGTGCCGCTATGCCATCGCTGCATCCTCGCACCAAGTCCGGTCACCGCCGATGAACTCGCCGACGATGGCCTGCGCTCCTGGTCCTGGGGGACCGAATGGACCAAGATCGAGGACCTCGCCCGGAGCTCCCTCGCGGCTCTTTTCGCCAGCGACCTCTGGACTGTCATCCGCGAGCAACCCGGCGACGACTTCCTGCTCGGTCGCGTGCCCGAAGCCCTCTTGCGCCGCCACCTGCCGCAGGGCACGTTCGGCGAGATCCTCGCGCAATGGATGTTTGGCATCAGCAAGCGCCCGATGGACAACCCCTTCTTACAGGAACTGAACTCCGAGTACGGCCACTTGCCCGAGGAGGTTGCACAAACCGTCGCAGCAGAGGCGGGCTACCTGGACGCCTACCGGCAGAGGCTCTCATACGACGCCTGGATCTGGCTCCAAAGGGCCGCTCTGCGCGCGGCGCCGGAGCAGCCATGGATCGACGCACGGCTGAAGGTCAAGGAAGAGGCACCACTCACGCTCTTCACCTGATTGCAATTGACGAGACACAAGCGCATCATGTGTGATTGATGTGACAAATAGGAGGTCATGCCTTTGAAGGTTAGGCATAACGGGTGGCTCACCACGCTCACTGTCTTCGCGGGCATCGTCTTTGGACTGCCCCTGCTCTTCTACATCGTCCTGCGACCGCTGGCATCCGTGGACTTCTCATGGCTCTGGTTCTCTTCTGTGGGCTACGGCCGGGTCTTCGTCGACTTGTCTCTCGTGCCGTTTCTGGTGCACGTCGGGCTGTTCCTGGTGACCCTGCTGCTGTTCCTCCGCATCGGGCGCAAGCGCTACGTCTTCTCCCACGATCTTTGGAGTCCCATAGACAGCGCACTCCACGACAGCGAGGACGACAGCCTGCACCCCCTGCTCGGTTTCCTGCCGAAGACGCTGACGTGGGTCTACGCCATCTTCGCAGCCCTCATCACGACGAGCACCTTCTCGTACCTTGTCTGGCTCGTCGGCCTGCACGGCTCGCCTTTCCACTATACCGACTGGCTCTTTCACCTCAACGCAGCCTTCTATGTCTTCACGCTGCCCGTGCTGAACAACGCCATGAGCATGCTTTTGAACTTCGCCTTTTTCGCAACCATACCCGCAGCCCTGGATCTCCTTGACGCCAAGGCAAAGGGGAACTCACGGGCGCTGCGCATCGCCATCTCCGCATTTCTCTTCTTGCTCGGCGTCCATGAGTACATCAGCCGCTACGCCATGACCTACGCGTCGCAGACGACCAGCAGTAGCAGTCCAAGCGGCCAGATCATCGTGGCCGGAGCGGATTACTACACTGTGCACTGGCACCTGTGGGTCACCATGGTGACAGCGGTGCTCTTCGTCGCCGCTGCCCTGGCGGTCTTCAGCTTCCGGAAGCGGCTCTCCTGGCCTAAGGTCGGCTACCTCTCCGCAGGGCCGATCGTCGTAAACATCCTGCTCGGCCTGTTAGGCGCTCTGATCGTCGGCCTGCCGCTGAGCCGCGCACAGCAGACGCTCGAAAAGCCCTACATGGCACATACCATCGTTGCCACCCGCGCCGGCTTCGGGATTTCGAATGTCCAAGTGACGCCCTACCCAGGCAACACGGTCATCACGGCACAAGACCTGCAAGCCGCACGGCAGACGGTCAGCAATATCCGCCTGGCCGACCCCGACGCCTTTACGACCGTGTTTTCGCAGCTCCAGTCGTTCAGGCAATACTACACGTTCCCGCTGAACGACGTGACGGTGGACCGCTACTACACCCGAGGTGGCGTTCCTGAGGAGATCATGCTGGACGCGCGGGAAATCGACCAGCAGTATGCGGGGTCCGGCACACAGCAAGGGCTGCTCCAGTACACGCACGGCTACGGCGTGATCGCAGCGGGTGTCGGGAGCTTTACGGCGAACGGCCTGCCGAACCTCCTGCTCTCAAACACCCCGGTGCAGGGCACGCTCCCCGGCGCTGTCACGGTCAAGGAGCCAAGCATCTACTACGGCGAGAACACGGACAACCCCGTGATTGCGCCAAACGCCCTGGGTGAATTCGACTATCCGACCTCGCAGGCCAGTCACATGTCCGCTTACGCGGGGCCCGGCATCAACTTCGACCAGAACCGCCTCGTGATCGCCATGTCGCAGGGACTTGGCTACCTATTCCAAGGGCAGGTCACCGCCCAGTCGAAGTTCCTCGTCTACCGCAACGTCCTGACGCGTGTACGCAAAGTGGCACCTTGGCTCGCGCTCGACCAGAAGCCACTCCTGGTTGTGCGCCAAAACGGCCAACTCGTCTGGATGGTCGACGGCTACACCGGAAGTTCGAACTTCCCCGGCAGTCAGAGCTACTCGACGCCGCTCGGCACGGCGAACTACCTGCGCAACTCGGTGAAGGTCACCGTCAACGCCGCCACCGGCGCTATGCACTTCTACGCCGTTGGCCAGGACCCAATCCGTGATGCTTGGGAGAGCGTGTTCCCGGGTATGATCCAGCCACTTGCCCAGATGCCGGCGGACATCCGCGCCCACATCCAGTACCCGCTGACTCTCTTCAATACGCAGGCCGAGGTGCTGGAGCGCTACCACATCGCCCCAAGCAACACCGACACCTTCTACGCTGGCAACGACAACTGGAGCTGGCCGAACGAGATGTACCAGAACTCGGGCACTCCGATTCAGATGCCCTCGGAACAGATCGTCGCGGAGCTCCCCGGCGACCAGCACCTTCAATTCATGCGCGTCCTGCCCTTCGTGCCGCCGAACCGGCCGAACATGGTCGCCTGGATGGCCGCGCTTGAAGATGGCAGCCAGTACGGACACATCGTCCTCTACGGGTTTCCGCAGGGAACGCTAGTCCCCGGCCCGATGCAAGTTGAGTCCGAAATCAGCCAAAACACGACCATCTCGGCAGACATTACTCTCTGGGACCAGCACGGCTCATCCGTGATCCGCGGTGACATGCTGGAGATCCCGATCGGGGGCGGCATGTTGGCCGTTGAGCCGCTTTACGTCGAGGCATCGAACAACGGCATGCCGGAACTCAGTGATGTCATCGTCGGCTACAACAACCAGGTGGCCATGGGCACGAACCTCGGCAGTGCGCTTGGAACCCTGTTCGGCCAATCAGTTTCGATCGGGCAAAATGGCACCTCGTCAAGCGCTGGCAGTAGAACGCCCACCACCACGGCCAACGGCGGAGCCGCAACGGTGACCGGGATTGCAAACCAGATCACCCAGGTCAACACGCAGATGATGCAAGCGATGCACGCCGGGAATCTCGCGCAGTTCGGTCAGGACGAACAGCAGCTCGAAACCCTGATCGGCGAACTGCAGAGTGCCCTTGCCGAGTAGCGCTCCGGAAGGCCGCACCACGACACGAAAGGGGGAACCGCACGTGAACCTTGACGGGACGGTCCAGCGGAAGGTGCGGCCGGAGGTGCTTACCCTCTTCCGACGCGAGGCAGAGGAGGCTGCGGCCTTCCCGGCCTCGACGCCACGCGACATGGTGCTACGCACGTTCGCCCAGCGCATCCTGGACCTCAGCGACGACGTCGCGGCGTACGCCGCGGAGCAGCACGCCGTGGGATTGCTCGTCAGCACGGCGCTCGTCCTCGGCATGGCGCGCGACCTGCCGGAGGAGCGGCGCGGACCGCGCATCGAGAAGCTCCTTGGGCAGCTCGACCGCGCGCTCCGCATTCGCCCCGCAGGAGGCAGGCGAGCTCTGGCGAGCGATGGCCACGGTGTGCGAACAAGCGGAAGTGGCAGCCCGGGAACTGCAGGGCATGGGCATCTGCGACGCAGACGGCCATGGCGGACCGCCCGGCATCGCTGGGCTTGGCGCTGCCCTCGCAGGACTGAGAGATCTGACAGGGGAGGCAACGGACCATGCCAATTCGTGAGATACCAGGCTTTGTCGCGCACTGCGACTCCTGCAACCAGGAAACCCCGATCTTCCACACCGCGGAGAGAGCAGGCGAGGAGGCACTAATGCGCGGCTGGGACGTGCAGGACGACCGCTTCACCTGCCCGGACTGCAAGGAGGAAGCATTCCGGCAGAGCCGCGGCCGCGAGAGTCAGACCCTCGCCGGCCCGACGCACGGCATCCAGAACACCTCGGCGTCCAAGGCGAAGGGATGCCAGAAGCGGAGGTAGGAACGCATGCAGAAGGCTACATCAAGCCGCGCTCGCGGCCACCGGTTGTACTGGCCAGGGGTACTCACGGGCGTCGCGGTGGTGCTGATCGTTGCCATCCTCATCATCTATCTGACAAACGGCTTCTTCTTTGCCCTGCGCGGCGCACCGCAGCAGATCACGCAAAGCGCCGAGCGGTATCTCAGGGCCCTGACGATCGAGCCGGGGAGCATCGTGACGCAAGGTGCGCCCCCAGGCACGGTGGGCCTAGGCAAGGTGCTTAGAAACCCCGAGATCTACGACCAGGACGGCATTGAGCCCATCCCGCCCAAAGGGTGGCATCTGCTGACGTTCGAAGATACCCCTGACGCCTGGATGGTGAGCGCTCATGGCATGGCCGAACGGTTCAGCCAGGAGCTCGACCCGAACGACTACTGGAACGGAGTCGTCACGCAAGGCCAGATGACGGCGCTCAGCCGTGCCCATCGGATCTTCGTCGACTTCACCTGGGATGCACCGTACGGCCTCTACTTGATCTTCTACCGCTAGCAGCCCACACCTAGGAGGAAACGCTTTGCCCATGCTGCCGCGGTCCCTGCACGGTGCCCTAACGCTTCTCGGCTGCACCGTGATCGCAACCGCCGGCTGTTGCCCGACTCGGGCTGCTGCGCAACACAGCGGGCTAAGCGCGCTGGCCGTCGCCCGGCTGGTCCTGCATGGTCAGCGCACCGACCATCTCGCTGCGATCGTGCCATACGTCTCGCGCACCGTTCTCGCCGGACTCAAGGGATCAGACATGGTCGCCCTGGGCGGTGCCGGAGTATTCCGCTTTGCCGAGGAAGCGGCCGAAGACGGCTACATCGTGTTCACCGCAACCGCCCCTAGGCATGGCCAGGAGATCGAGGAGACCTACGTTTTGCAGTTCGGCCACTCTGGCTGGATCGTCACGGGTATCGTGCAACAGGCCGCAGCATCCTGAATCGAGGTGCGTTAGGACTCAAGGCGAGCCAAGACCAACCGGAGACCGAAGGAGGAATCGATCTGGACACCACAACGGTCGAAGATCTGCGCGTGGTCATGCTCGGAGCGATGAGGTTGAAGAAGGAGAACATCCACCTGCTGCCCGACGGGCCGAGGCAGTTCCTCGAAGCCAGGGTCGCCGAGGGCATCCACTCCGACTCCGGCCTGCTGACGGAGTTTGCGGGTCGGCTCTGCTACCAGTCCTGGGACAATGCGAGCGGTCGCACGACGGAGCAGTATCTCTTGAACATCACGGACCAGCGGCATTTCTCCGTTCTGGAACACACCTCGATCATGTTCGTGCTGTTCGGCGTGAGCCGTGCCTTCACGCACGAACTGGTCCGGCACCGGCACTTCAGCTTCTCGCAGCTGAGCCAGCGCTTCGTCAACGAACAGGACGTGGGCATTGTCGTGCCGCCGGCGATGCGTGACCAGCCCGAGATGCAAGCAAGGCTCCAGGCGTTCCAGGAGAATGCCCGCAGCGCCTATGCGGACCTCGTGGCGGAACTCGATGCGGTGCTGGCCAAGGATCTGACCCTCTCAAAAACCATGCGGCGCAAGCGGGCCCGCGAGGCGGCGAGGGCACTCCTGCCCAACATGACACCCACACAGATCGCCGTCACCGGCAACATGCGCGCCTGGCTGGAGTTCGCTGACAAGCGGAACAACGAGCACGCAGACCTTGAGATGCAGACCGTGGCCAAGGAGATCGTGCGTCAGATCGCGGAGGAGTTCCCGGAAGTCTTTGCGTAGGTCGTGACCAGAGAACGGGCGCATGGCGTTTTGGCCGTGCGCCCGTTCTCTGGTCACGCTAGGACCGCGGTTGTCGTGCTTAGGGTAAGTGGGGCCACGCGACCAAATAGGGGGACGATGCAGCACATGAAGGGAGAACCATCATGGGAGACATCTTTGCCCTCTGGAATCAGGCGCTTTGGAGTCGGTGGACAGTTCTCTTCCAGATCTACGGCACCGTCGTTGCTGGAGCCGTCGCAGGAATGGTCGGTGCGTTGTTCGCGCTTCTGTTTCATTCGGCAGTCATTGCCTTCGTGGTTGGCGGTGCGGCGGGCTTCTACATGGTCATCCTCACCTTGGGGGCAGCGTACGGCGCTGTCGCCGAGGCGGTGCGCGGCGAGCCGGCGAGTGGCTACTTCACCCGCGGCCAACGACTCTGGGGACGCACGCTGGTGTTTCTCGCCGTCGAGGTTGTGATGGTGTGCGTTCTGGTCCTGATGCTTGGGCTCGTCATCGGCAGCAGCGCGGTGACCAGCGCCTTGGCACAGGGGCACCTTACGACCCAAAACCTCATCGACATGCTTGGCCCGACGAGGCTGATCGTGGTGGTGGCGATCGGGTTCCTAGTCGCGCCGTACACCTACGCGTTCCAGGCCAGCATCTACTGCAGCCGCCGAGGCGTCGGCGAGTCGCTCGGTCGTGCCTTCAGCGACGTCTTCAGCGGTGGGCGGTGGCACAAGTGGCTCGGCTCGACGTTGATCGCCATGGTACTCGTGCTGGCCGGCGACGGGTTCGTGGGGCTGGGCGGCATCTGGGCCATCCTCGGCGTCCTCTTGGACATTGTGAGTCCCTGGCTCATCGCGACACTGATGTTCGCTACCTGGCAAATGCTTGTCGGCGAGGGAGCGTAGCGCGGATATGTGGCAGGCGTTCAACACGGACGGAACGGCGAAGGAGAGCGTACCGCAAGTGGTGGTGGTCGACGGCGCAGGTCCGGGCCTCGTGTGCGCGACCGATCAGACCGGCATCTCACGCTTCGTCAGCAGCGGGCCCGGCGCATGTCTGACCCCAACCGACGGACCGCCCGGCACAGCCGCGCTGCCGCTGGACCCGCGGTAACGATCAAGGAAAGCCACATGTCCCCGCGCCCATCTGCACTTCTGCAGACCGGCGCGGGGCATATTATTCCAAAGTTGTCTTCGTTGCGTTTGACTCATGTGTGATAGTGGTGATAACTAACCTTGAGGGGCCGATCAGATCCAGGCAAGCGGGGGACAGCGACATGTGGCGGAAGGCAGAGATCCTCCAGCGACTGCGCGCCGAGACACGAGCCAACGGCCATACACTGACGGCGAGAGAGTGGCAGACTCTCAAACTGGAGCCCACGCTTCCCGTGATCCGACAGCGCTTCGGCTCCTGGCCGGAGGCATTGAAAGCCGCGGGTCTTAGCCCTGCGAGTCGTGGCGCGGCAGAGCGTAGGGAAGTGCAGCAACGCTTTATCGCGGCCGCCCGCGCCTACAGCGAGGCGGTCGATAGACGGAAGTGGACGCTGCGGCACCCGGATCTGCCGGCAAAGCGCGTCGTGAGCATCTTCGGGAGTTGGACCAACGCTTGGCGTGCAGCGGGCGTGCCGGTCGAACGCACGACCCAGCAGGCCATGCTGCGGGAACTGCGCCGGACCTACAGCGAGATGGGGCGAACCCTCAACGAAAGCGAATGGGACAGGGCCCAAAAACGGCCGTCCGCAGCCGTCGTTGCCGCGCGCCTCGGCTCGTTCCGGGTAGCCTGGCTCAAAGCCGGCGTCGGAGCGGGTGTGCCGTCGATCGAGCGTGATCTGCGTCTGGCCTTCGAACGCGAGGGACGCATCCTAACGCGTGCGGAGTGGGACGCGGCGGGTTTTGAGCCCAGTGCCGCGATCGTTACCGAGACGTACGGTGGCTGGCGCCGGGCCTGGGCAGCAGTCGGGCTGGGCAACAAGGCGCAACAGATGGCTCTCTCGGTAGAACGTCTGCAGACAGCACTGGGTAACGATGAGGCTGCCTTGCTGCAGTGGCTGCCAGAACGTCAGGCCAGCATCGTGCGGGCCTTCATCGACGCGCAAAAGGTCGGCGCGGTGGCGCGGCAACTGGGCATATCACACCAGAGCGTCTACTACGTGTTGACCATGGCGGAGCGGCGACTCCGCGAGATGGCCAACTGGGTGACAAAGTCGAAGGACGAGATCAGAGAAACGTTCCTGACGCAGGCCAAGGAGGTCAAATCCGTTCCGTCCATGTATGAATGGACGATGGCCAGATTGGAACCACCGGCCGGGGTAGTCGTCCATGCCTTCGGCTCTTGGCGCGAAGCCTGGTCCGAGGTAGAGCGGTCCAGCGTGCCGGACGCCGAAAAGGTCCAAGCCGAGATGCGCCGGCTGTTTGAAAAGATCGGCGGCCGGCCTACGCGAGCAGAGTGGCAGAAGGCGACGGGCCTGTCCAGCGCGGCCATCAGATACCACTTCGGTGACTGGTTCACGGCTTGGCTCACAGTCTGCGGCGGTCTCACCGCGCCTCTGCCGACCGCACTGCGCAAGGACATGCAGGATGTACTCGCACAGGTGGGGCACCGGCCATCGATGACCGAATGGGACCATCTTGACCGAAAGATTGCAGCTCACGAGATCGTCAGGACCTACGGGCCCTGGGGCAAGGTGTGGGAGGTTGCCTGCGGCATCCCCTACGCCGGGCTGCGCAAAGCGTACCGCAGCGTACCGCGCGAGGTGGTGGACGCAGCACTGCGCCAGGCCCTGCAAAGCTTTGGCTTTACGCCATCGATGGCGGAATGGACGCGCGACGACCTGGAGCCGCCGGTGCAGTCTGTGCTGTACCACTATGGCACCTGGCGCAGGGCGTGGCGCGAGGTCTGCGGCGCCGAGTTTCGTCGCATGCGCCGGCGCGAGGTCGAGAGGGATACAGCGGCTAAGGCAATGGCGGTCGTGTACGAACGCCTGGGTTACCGACCGACGATGCGGCAGTGGAACGCCGCCGGGCTCCAGCCACACGCGGAGGAGATCGCGGCCACCTTCCACGGCTGGAACCAGGCGTGGCATGAGGTCTGCGGCGTCGAGATCAACCGGGAGCAGACCAAGCAGCGCGGGCGCTCCGCCGTCTCGCCACAGCAGGCCATCACTGCTATGCGCAGGGTGCTTCAGACCCTGCATCGTATCCCGAGTCGTCGCGAATGGGACGCGAAGCACAGGCGGCCGAGCGCGGCAGAGATCATCGCGCTCTTCGGCAGCTGGAGCCAAGCGTGGAATGAGGTTGCGCCGAAAATCGAAGGGCAAGAGATCGAGCAACGTCCCAGGACGAGCCGCCGCTTCAATTAGACGCACGGCACCGGAACGAGGGACACCTACTGAGGTGTCCCTCGTTCCCTTTAGGAAGTCCACGGGTGCCTGGTGTAAGAGGAATTGGCGCACTCCACATACGGAAGGGAGGGATACAAATGCGCAGACACAAGGAACGGGGACAAGGCAGCGTCTACTACATCCTGGCGATCGGGATGTTGTCGGTCGCGGTACTCGCAGGGGCGACGATGTTGAAGTCGGGCGTGTCCGGGTCAATGTCCGGCGACGGCAACACCTTCGCTGCCGTGCAGAAGCAGTCGGCCCACAACGCGGGACTTGGGCACTGGGTCACGGAGACCGTGACGGTAACGCCGGGGTACTACCAGACCGAGACCGTGATGACATCCGCAGGGCACTGGACGAACGTGTGCGGCTATCAGCTCGTCTACTCCGGCAACCCGGCCGAAGGCGACACATGGGAGTACGTGTGCAACCAGCAATGGGTGCCGCCCCAGTACACCACCGAGCAGGTATGGATACCCCCCGTGACCAAGCAGGAGCAGGTCTGGGTCGCAGACTGATCGAGCACCGTCACAGGCTCCAGGCTGAGCGGCGGCCCCAAGCTCTCAGGGCTCTCGGGGCCGCTTTAGCACGTCGTCGACGGCCGCTCGCTTCAGTACCAAGAGGAGAAGCCCAGGATCTGCCCCAGGACGTCCTCCCCGGCCTCAGGAGCCTACTCGCCACGCCGTTCGTCGAGCCCCTGCCCGTACGCATCCTGCTCATCGGCACCGGCGCCCTTTTCTTCATCACATTCGTAGAATCTTCACCTTCGTTGTTGGTGCGCCGGATGCGAAAGAACGACGCCAGGCCGCCCCTCCCGAGATGAGTGCAGCCCCGCGACCCGCAGGTCACGGGGCTCACCGTCACCGTCCTCGACCTACCAGTGCAGTGTGATTCGTCGCAAGCCCTGGCACCCGAGGGAAGCGAACTTTGGCGCGGGAACCAGCGTCAACGGGGCTCCGGCGCGACGGTCGGAAGCAATCACCGGCACAAACTGCGAAACGGAACCTAA
>Ga0187812_1000008_pt1 | contig 71990 bp, 64 predicted proteins | sample NC_S_2_FD_130582 | JGI IMG/M metagenome (GOLD analysis project Ga0187812, IMG submission 130582) | Wetland sediment microbial communities from Neuse River Estuary, North Carolina, USA - ASW-S_2 | ecosystem: Environmental > Aquatic > Freshwater > Wetlands > Sediment | place: USA: North Carolina...
GGCGCCTGGATTTTAGGTCGCAATATGTTTAGTCCATATCGCGGCTTACCTAATGTTAATTGGAAAGGATGGTGGGGAGAAAACCCGCCATATCATGTTCCCGTCTTTATCTTAACTAATCATAAGCGCGAATCAATTGAGATGGAAGGCGGCACTACTTTTCACTTTGTAACGGATGGGATTAATGCTGCACTTGAAAAAGCTTTTGATTCTGCAAACGGCAAAGACGTAAGACTTGGCGGCGGTGTTAATACGATTCGTCAATATCTTAAGGCTCAATTAGTAGACGAATTACATTTAGTTGTATCCCCTATAATTTTAGGAAGTGGTGAAAATCTTTATATGAATTTGGATCTTAAATCATTAGGATATAAATGTATTAATAATATTTCAACCGAAAAGGCAATGCATTTGATTATAAAAAAATCAATTAACACCTAATAAGCGCATCAATAAATTGTTCAAAAGGAAAATCTCTTTATGATTACAATAAAGAAAAGTAATTACAATGGAACTGAGACTCACCGCATGCAAGAGATGCACGGTCTCCCCCTGGCATCATTTACAAGGCGCGCAGGAGCTTTTATTGTGGATTTTCTAATCGCCGCTTTCGTAAGTGTGCCTATTTTAATGGTTGGTGCTAATATATTGCAGCGCTTTGGTTTTGTAAAAGAAGACTTGCGTTTGGTGTTTGATTTTGAACATTGGTACAGCATCATTCTTCTTGTTGTATACTTTTCACTTTCAACTTATTATGGCAACGGGAAGACACCCGGCAAGAGGCTTATGGGCATTAGAGTAGTTTCCGTTGTTCATGAAAAGATCGGTTTCTGGCATGCGGTGGAACGAGCTTTAGGATATGGCGCTTCATTTTTAGAATTTGGATTTGGCTTCCTGCAATATTTCATTGATGCGAATAGGCGGACAGTACACGATCGTATCGCCGAAACTATTGTCATACAAGATAGGAAATCCAAGGACTAATATATTATTTTCGTATAACCCGCCGCTCATCACGGGCACGGTTATCTGCTGATGATTGATAAAATAATGGATAGATAATGAATTTAGAAATTAATGATTCTGTGTTTAAAGAATTTCCGAACATTGAAACAAAAAACTTAATCCTAAAAAGCTTTACGATTCAAGACGCGGAAGAATTATTCAAAATACGGTCGGATGACCGAGTGACAAAATATTTAGATAGGGATAATCATAAAACAGTTGACGAATCCGGAACAATGATACAAGCGATAATTCAATCATATAAAGATAAAGCCGGTATTACCTGGATTATCCGCGAAAAAGCATCATTTGAAGTATTAGGCTACGCAGGCTTTTGGAACTTAGTAAGAGAAAATGTTCGAGCCGAAATAGGCTATGCATTGAAGCCCGAATATTGGGGAAAGGGTTATATGTCGGAAACATTATTAAAAGTGATCGAGTTCGGCTTCAACGAATTTAAGCTGCACAGCATCGTGGGCAATGTTAATCCTGAAAACAAACGCTCAATAAAGCTATTAGAAAAACTCGGGTTCAAAAAAGAAGCTCATTTTAGAGAGGATTATTTGTATAACGGGAAATATTTAGATAGTGAAATATTTTGTTTATTAGAAACAGATTTTTCAAAACAATAAGCGTCTAACATCTTTAGTTAGTCAAAGACAGACAGGCAAGAGATAAGCCGCGCTGGCAGGCATTAAGGAAACCCTATGGCAAAAAATTATTCCATTCTATATTTGCAAATTATTTCTTTATTAACCTTATTTGGTTTTTTCCCTTCAACTTTTGCGCAAATTAAGAATAACAATATTCCAGTATATTGTAAAAGCCAATGGAAACTTATTGAGAACGATTCTGTGACTATCATTAAAAACTCGATTTCCAATAAATTAGATACAATATTTATAAATGAGTCCGAATCAAACTCAAATAATTCGGGTGCTGTGGGTAATTATTTTAGTAGTGAATATAAGGTAATATCGATAATTGGATCATATATATCTTACAAATATAGTTACAGCGGCTCTGGAGAACTTCATCCAATAGCGGGTACTTGGTATAGAACTATAAATATTGATTCAAGAAATAATTTATCTTTAGATAGTTTATTCACCCAAGAATCCATTTACAAGAGATTATCTGTTGACACAAATTTCACTAAATATCTGACAGTAAAACGTACAAAGAACTTATCTGAATTTATACAATCTCTTTATGGAGGTTGTGAGATAAGTTTTGAAGATTTCTTAGTATCATATGCAATCACATCGATAAACAATAGTTTTGTTACTATTAAATTTGGTTTGAATCATGGCTGTGAATACATGCCGGAAAAATTTACTATAATGAAGATAGAATTACCAAAAGCTGCTATGAATAAAAACTATTTAAATGAATAAATTATAATATTGCCCAACCAGCGTCTTAGCTGCTGTGGTGCAATAAGGGCAAGGAAAGGAATCAAATGATTTTAAAAGTAAAATTTTTCTACTTCTGCTTGATATTAATATTTGCTTCTAATAAAATGATGAGTCAAGATGATTGTTCTAGAGAAGATTATGGAAAATTTTGCATTTCATTTAGTTTCGATGCTGTATTATCTCTTCAATTATATAATTTACCAAATGACAAAGCAAAACCAATAGCACAGCTGGACGTTTATAATAAGCAGAATGGACCGAACTCATATATTTCAGGTGCATCGACTGTCCACTATTATAAGAATAAACAGGTGATAAATGATAAGGCAGTATTGGGGTTAATAAATGGCGAAACAAATGGATTGGCCGGATTAGCTTATTCATCAGATTCTGAATGGGTTCAAATATCTCTTGACTATATGAATATTTCCAGTCCGTCAACTTGTTGGATTAAAATAGAAGATGTAAAAAACGCAGGTGCGTCTATTTTCTCTTGGAAAGAATTTTTTAGAGAAATGAGCAGTCTATATTTTAAATGTGATTCGACAATGAGGTTTTATTCAGAAGCGTCCGTAAATACGCGTATTTATCCAGTGTTGCAAAAGGATGAATACGGTAAATGTGATTATGATATGGAACCAATTCAAATATCCGGCGCATGGATGCAAGTTTATCTTAATATCCCTTCGTATTTTTTGGAATCGATTTTAGGTCAACCGCACTCATCAAATCTGCCGCATAAAGTGTGGATAAAATATCTGAATGATAATGGACGTCCGCAAGTGTGGTATAATTGGGAATAATTATGCGCTCTAACATATTTAGTTAGTCAAAGGCAGACAGGTAAGTGATAAGCCAGAGTGTTAGCAGGAAATTTTTTTTAATTCAACAAGAGGTTCATATGAAATGGTATCATTACTTAATAAGCTTTTTTGCCGGTATGTTTTTGTCGAACTTCGTTCCTCATTTTGTTCAGGGTATTTCCGGTAATAGTTTTCCAACTCCCTTTTCTAATCCTCCCGGAAAGGGATTGTCCTCACCGACCTTAAATGTTGTCTGGGGAATAATTAATTTAATCGTCGGATATATTCTACTGCGAACCGGAAAGGTTACTCAAAACAATAAATGGAATTTACTTTCGTTTTTTATAGGCGTAGTAATTATGAGTATTCTACTTAGCATTCAGTTCGCTGATAAGGTTCATTAGAAATTAATCGGTAAATAACATGACCCCTACCCTATAATCCGTCAAGCGGGAAGTAAAAATAAAAAGCTCCGCCTTCGCTTAACAGCTATGGTTGAAAGGCGGGTGAAAAGCCACAACATTAAACCTTCGGGTCAAAATATGGCGTTGAAAATTAAGATGGGCATGAATACATTTGAATGCAAAGAAACAATAAACTTTCAATAAGGTGCTTTTATGTCAAAAACAATAACACTTCGATTAAGCGAAGAAAACTATAAGATCTTCCGGAAGCTTGCAGATAGAGATAACAGACCCATTTCTAATTTTATTGAAACAGCTGTAAAAAGATTTATTGAACATAATGTTTTTGTTGATGAATTTGAAATGGAGGAAATACAAAACAATAGCGAACTCAACAAAAGTCTAAAGCGAGGAATAGCCGATATGAAATCAAAGAAGGGGCGTTTGGTTGAGCAATTATAAAATATTTGAGACCAACGAATTCCTCAAGAGGATTGAGAAAATTTCCAATAGAGATAAACTCTTTATTGAAAAAAAGCTTCTTCAACATATTTATCCTCAATTAAGAGAAGAACCACACTACGGAAACAATATCAAAAAATTAATAGGCTACAAACCTGAGACTTGGCGTTATAGGATTGGAAAATACCGATTATTCTATATCATAGAAGAGAATGAAAAAATTATTTATGTGTTGTCAATAGATTTAAGAAAAGAAGCTTATTAAAAATATTTTTTTACAAACAAAAAAGTATAACTTATCTAATCCGTTAAAGACGGACATGTAAGTAAGAAGTCTCTGATATTCACCGGGCGGGTTAAGCCACACCGTTTATACTTGTAAAGATGATAAATCAAAACTTCGTAATTGTTGGTGCTCTCATTGGAGCAGCTGGCGCTGCCGCATATCTTCTGGATGTCCTAAAGGGCAAGATAAGACCAAACAGGGTTTCATTCTTGCTTTGGTCGATAGCACCTTTTATCGCTTTTGCCGCACAGATCAAGCAGGGTGTCGGTCTTGAATCTTTAATGACGTTTAGTACCGGCTTTATGCCTATTTTGACTTTTAGCGCTTCATTTGTTAATAAAAAGGCTGAGTGGAAAGTGACCCGTTTTGACCTGGCGTGCGGCTTTCTTTCCATTGCCGGATTAATTTTATGGTTAATAACAAAGGTCGGTAATATAGCAATCTTCTTCAGCATAGTTTCTGATGGATTAGCCGCAGTACCGACAATCGTTAAGTCATATAAATATCCTGATACCGAACTAGCCTGGCCCTGGCTTGCAACAGCATTCGGCGTAGTTCTTACGCTGCTAACTATTAAAGGGCTTACCTTCGCTAATTCCGGGTTCATTGTTTACATTCTTCTTGTTAACACCCTCATTTTTGGTTTAATTAAATTTAGAATTGGGGAAAAGCTTGGCTACAAGAGTGAATGACTTCTTTATAGATGCGCCAGCTTGTGGATAGAACTGATTAGGAAATAAAATGATAATACTACGAGTACAATACCAAGCGCGTAGTTTACTTTCTTCATCATTTCATTCGAGATTAATTTTTTAGACCAGTGTAAAATATTGGTCAGCGTAAATAGATATGAAAACAATCCGAAACCTCCTGCGAACAAAAACATCAGGATAGTATGCGTGGTAAAAACCGGGATCAGTCCAAGCTCCCGTATGAACTTTTCGCCGATGAGCCACCAAACTATCATCATAGGATTAGTAACCGCAAGCGAAAAGCCGATTACATAGGAAATCCTTTTGCTTTTCAGCGAAGGATGGCTCAACCCGTTTATGTTCGCTTTTGCGCCGTCTTTAAAAGTAAAAAACGCAAGAACCCAAAGTATAATAGTAGCGACTAAACCGAAGATCGCAACAACGAACTTATCTTCCAAAAAGGGGGCAACGCCAAACATCGCGATAAATCCGTACATAAGATCGGATGAAACGGAGCCAAGTGCAACCATGTACGCAGCGCGCCTGTGGTTATTTAATGAGCGCTTGGCTATTTCAATCTGCGATGCTCCGATTGGAATAGCCGATAGAAACCCCATAAAATAAGATATAAATAAAAACCAGAATGTATTCATAAAAGGAAGTTACTAACTAAAAGTTGCACTCACCATTTAGCTAACGTTTTTATTGTTAACGCTGCGGTATAAACGCGCAGTCTCCAAATGATTAGCGGACTCAACAATTATTTCATTTATGTTTAGTGAATTAAAACAACGAACGGTTCCGCATGTCTTGGCTAACTTGTTTATGCACGTAATATTTCTGCACGGGCTTGGCGCAATGAATGCTCTGGACGGCGCATCCTGGTTTGCCGCAAAATAGCCCGGCTTTTTTGAATCGAATCCATAAATATGCGAAGGCGTTCCCCCAAAGATAGAAAAAATTGCGGTCTTATTCCTTAAACTACTGCCATTATTTCTTAAAAATTTCCTTGCCGCCGCGATGTGAAGCGGTCCGGTATCGCCTGTAATGTAAACATCAGCAAAGTCTATAAGCGCAGCATAAGCGTCAAGCTTAAATTCAGCAGGTACAATTACAACTTTATTCCTGTTTTTTACCGGCAGCGACTGCAAAAGTTTTTGCTCAATATTTTTTTCAACATGTCCTCCGCCCAAAAGGACGGCGCAATTTAACTCAGTCAGGTTTTGCAATAAATCAAGCTGAACCTCGAAAGGTATTCTTGTATATTTTGCCGAGGCGTCGGGATTTAAAAAGATAACCGGCAAGTCATTTGAAATATTATTTTTCAACAAAAAATTATTCGCTATATCAACCGCGGCTTCGGGAAGGTAAACCGATGGTCCATCAAATTTATCGTCAAATTCCGAAGGCAAATAATCCCGAAATAAATCTTTTATAAAATTGAAAGCCTGGTAAGATACGTTATTTACTTTTTCTTCAAATTTTTCATTTCTTATTAACTGCGCAGCCATCAAGGAAAAGTTCACCACATTTTGTCTTCCGAAGATTTTGTCGCTGATCATCGGGCTAAAATTAATAATAAGATCGTAATCTTTACTGCTTGCAATTTTAGAGATCTGGGAAATATCTTCTTCAGTAGGATACTGCGCGCCGTTGTAAACAGGAAACAAATTTGTAATATCAGGATTTCCTACAAAAAATCCGCCGGTAGATTTTTTAATCACAAAGTTTATTTCAGCGCGCGGGAAAATTTTCCTCAATGCCGCTACCCCGCTTGAACAGATAATAGCATCGCCGATATTTAAGTCAGCAACCACTAAAAAACGGCTGAACTTTTTTACTCTTTCAATTTTGCGCTGGGATTGAAGGGAGAAAGATTTTACAAGAAGTTTATTACCAAGAAGATTTTTAAAGAATACGTCAAGTACGCGGGCGCCGGCAACAGGGGAAAAATCAGTAACGATACTGGTTAAATGAAAAAGGTTTTTGTATTGCGCTTCTTTATTCATTAATAATTATCTGCTTTACAAAGCTAATTCTAACTGCCGCAGTTAAGTTTTCAATTTGGAAACTTAAGCTAAAATATAAAATGTTTTAAACACATCTGTACAAAGTTAGAAAAAATATTAAATGTTTGCTGTGAGAATGAGCCAAACATTTATAATTCAATTATTCTTCACCCTGGCTGTTTCCGCTGTCCTGCTGATTTTCATTCTGCTGTTTTTGTTCTTTATAATTATTGAAATTATACCGCAGGTTGAGAATAACCATAGGAGCCTGCCTTGTAAAATAATTATAGTTATAAAAGTCTATACCCTGCGAAGTGAACTTGCGCTTCCCGGTTTTTAATAAGTCGCTAATTTGCAGGGTTAAAGACAAATTCTTCCCCATCAAGTCTTGCTTAACTGCCAAGTCGGTTGTAAAAAATCCTTCCCATTTCCCTTGAGCAGTAACAGAAGGACTGTAATACCTCGTATTCAATTGAAGGGAAGTTGAAGAAGTTATTTTAAATACATTATTATTCTTTATGCTCCAGTTAAAGCTTTCTTTCGCAAAAGATTCATTGCTAATTGCGCCTTGAATTTTATAATCATAAAGATCACCCATCAAATTAAATTCCCATAATTTAATCGGATTGAATAGAATCATTAATTCGGTACCAAGCGAGTAGTCTGTTCCAACATTAGCTATTGAGTTGAGAGTAACATTTTCCGCATAGACAGAATTAATGTGCTCTATTTTGTCATGAGTGAATCGATAATAAAAATCATTGGAAAAGGAAATTGGACCGAAGAAAGTTTGATAGCCCAGCTCATAAGAATCAATAAGTTCCGGTTTCAGATTTGGGTTTCCGATGCGGACATTGTTAGCATTGAACCAGGTGTAAAAAGGTTCGAGATCGCCGCCGTCAGGGCGTTCTATTCTGCGTGTGTAGCTTGCCAAAATTTGGGTACCGCCGGCTAAATTTAATGAAGAATGTATAGATGGGAAAAAATCCCATCGGCTGAAGGAGTACTTCTGATTTGTATCAACTAACTTAACAAGCTGGTAAGTATATTCGGTACGCGCTCCTACTTGCACAGCAAGGCTATCCCATTGATTTGAAAACATTGAATAGGCGGCAAACCTTGTCCGGTTAAAATCATTTGTGTTGCTGAACTGCGGTTGAAAATTATATGCATTATTTGTTGAATCAAAATTATAGAGCGCGTTAATGTCCTGCCTAAGCCTGCTAAAATATTCAGCGCCAGCAGAAAATTTTTCATGCTTAGTAATTGGCAATGCATAATCAAGCCTGCCTCTTACTTCGCTGCTAGGTCCAAGCTCGGTAGTTTCGGTGCCGTTCAATTCAATATTATTTTGCGTTGATGCCGTCAAAGCAGCTTCGTTTGAATTGTTCTTGTGAAAGAAAAGCTCGGCGGTAAGCTCGTTGCCGTCTGCTCCAAACTTATGAAGATAATTTGCGTTCACAGCATAGTAAGTGCCGTAATGATTGCCTGTGGTGTTACTTAAATAATATAAATGCTGCGGGTCAGTGCTTGACCATTGCTGGTAATTTAGGATTGAATTTCTGTGGAAGGATCCCGAACCGTACCTTCCGCTTAAAGAGAGGTTATCATTATCGCCAAAGTCAAATTCCAAGCCGCCTCTAACTCCCGAATAGATTCTCTGCCACAGCATATTACCGTCTGAATTAAGAAACGAAGTGCTGTCTCCCATTATAAACTGTTTTTCTTGATAGTTAGTGCCCGGGAAAGAACGGCGGTTAAAGTACGCGCCAAAGTCATAAGCTACCGAAGGAGTTTTATATTGAAAGAGAAAATCAGCGCCGTACTTATCATTTAATCCGCCCATAACATTTACAATTCCGCTTAAACCTAGATTAGAATTCTTTTTAAGAACGATGTTTATTATCCCCGCCGTACCTGACGCGTCGTATTTTGCAGAAGGGTTTGTAATAAGCTCAATACTTTGAATTGAGGTAGCCGGAATTTGCTGCAGCGCGTCCTGCGCATCCATAACCGAAGGGCGTCCGTTAATCAGCACCTGGAAATTTGTGCTCCCTCTTAAGCTAACAGTACCGTCAATATCAACGCTGACCGAAGGAACATTTTCCAAAACATCTGCAGCAGTACCAGATATAGCTGTTTTTATCTGGCTTACATCAATAACCTTTTTATCAAGCTCGTACGAAATCGGCGATCTTTGACCTTCTACAACAACATCCTTAAGCGTCACCGCCGAAGGTTTCAGATAAATATTGCCTAATTGAATATCCGGTTTCGATTTAGTTATAAAAATATTGCGAACTACTCTCCTCGTAAATCCGATAAACTGAACAGATAAATAATATTCACCGGGTTTAATTTCTTTAAATAAAAACCCGCCATCTTTACCTGTCGCGGCGCCTGAAATTTGTACGCTGTCATTCTGATTAAATAGAATTACGTTTGAATATTCCACCGGCTTCCTTGTGGTTTCGTTAAAAACCCTCCCCGAAATTGAACCGGTTTTTATATTTTGCTTTTGCTGACCGGATATCAAGCCTATAAAAACAAATGAATAGATTAATAGCATGCTTATTTTTTTGAACATTAATTTACCACAACAGTATTAAGAAAAATTTTCCTGCTTTTTATTATTAAACAGTTTGTTAAATAAGAATAGGGCTATGTTTTGTGCAGACACAAACTGAAGCCTTCGCAAAATTTATATTTCAAACATGAAAATAAAATGAAAGACAAGCACTAAGTTGTCCCATAATTAATCCTTATAGATTAATTGCCGCATTTAAAATTTGTGATTATTTATTCTAAATTTTTTTTGTTTTAATGAAAAGCCAAAAGATTTTGATGAAGAATTACCTTAAAAACCGTTTTTGCACCAGGTTCACTTTCAACTTTTATTTCTCCTTTATGAAGCTCAACAACTTCTTTAGCAATAGACAAGCCTAACCCGCTGCCGCTTATTTCGGCTCGAATTTCATTAGATCTATAAAAACGGTTAAAAATATATGGCATTTCAGAAGAAGAAATTCCGGGACCAGTATTTTCTATTTTTATTTTAACTTTATCATCCGAAATTTTTTCCAATATAATCGCAACCATAGAATCACGATTAGAATATTTAATTGCGTTATCAATTAAATTTAAGAAAACACTTTTCAGTTTACCTTTATCGCCTTGAATCTCAATAGCGTCGTCGATCAATAAATTTATTTGAATATTTTTTTTAAGCGCGGCGCTGTTTAGCGCCTGGGAACATTCGGCTAACAGCTCATCTATTCTTAATTTGCTTATGATTAATTTATTCTGAGTCGAATCCATTTTTGCAATTGTCAAAAGAGAATTGGTAAGCTTTGTTAAATTTTCAATTTCCGAAAGTACATTCTTAATACTTTCCTTCGATTCATCATCTTTTATTTTTTTATCTAAAATTTCAAGCTCGGTTTGGATAACTGTCAACGGTGTCTTAATCTCGTGAGATGCATTAGCGACAAATCTTTTCTGACTTTTAAATGCTTTGTCAATTCTCTCTATCATTTCATTTAATGTTTCTCCCAAAGCCCTTACTTCATCTTTAGCTTTTGGAAGCACAAGGCGCTGATCAAGGTTTTCGCCGGAAATATTTTTAGCTGTCTCCGTCATTTGTGCAATCGGCTTGAAAGCAGCCTTCGAAATAAAATATGCTGCAATGCCTGTAATAATTAATCCTGATGGAATGATAATTAGGAAAAGGTAAAACAACCGGTCAAGCTCTTCGAATACATCTTTGACGGATGCCGCCGTTTCTAGAATATAAGCCGAATCATTTTCTGTCTGGAACTTGCTCCACAAAATATGGTATTTATGATGATCTATTTTTTGTCTTTGAAATTTAAATGAGTTAATAGATTCATTGCTTAAGTCTGCTGCGGCAATTTTAGCAAGTACTGAATCTTTAACAAGCACATCGCCGTTTGAACCGAACAACTGAAATCTTTCTCCAATTAATCCTTTGGAATGAATTGAAGATAACTTTTTGATGCTCAAAGAATCACGGTCGTCAAGCTCGTCTCCGATTTCAGTACGCAAAGAAATAGAGTAGCTTTTCAAATTTGTATTCAGTTTAAGGAACGATGCTTCTTTCGTGCTGTCATAAATTATCGCCGCAAAAATTGTAAGCATTATTCCGAATACAACTGTATAAGCCAAAATTATTTTAAACTTTATTGTAAACATCATTCCTCGCTGTCGGTAAAAATATACCCGGAGCCTCTAACCGTTTGAATTAATGCCTGATTGAAATCCTTATCTATTTTTTGTCTTAGAAATTTTACAAACGATTCAATAACGTTGCTTCGCGGATCGAAGTTCATATCCCATAGATGCTCTGAAATTGTTTCTCTTGATAATATTTTATTAGGGTTCATCATAAAAAGCTCAAGCAGCGCAAACTCTTTTGTTGAAAGCTGGATTTCTTTGCCTTCGCGGTAAGCCCGGTGGGTATTTAAGTCAAGCTTCACTCCGAAATTTTCCAGCATTGCCGAACGTGCCTCACTTCTCCGCCTGATAAGAGCGCGTATGCGGGCAAGCAGTTCGCCGAAATGGAAAGGCTTTGCAAGATAATCATCTGCTCCATTGTCCAATCCTTTTATTTTGTCCGAAACATCATCAAGCGCGGTTAACATTAAAACGGGAGTAAGAACGCCGGCGTTTCTAATATTTGTACACGTCTGCCAGCCGTCTTGCTTTGGCAGCATAATATCTAAAATAATCAGATCGTAATTATTAGTTGTCGCAAGCACTTCTCCTTTTAGACCATCGGATGCGGTGTCAACGGCATACCCTTCCGCTCTTAAACCCTTGGAAAGTGCTTCGGAAATTTTTTTATCATCTTCAATTAAAAGAATTCTCATAATTCACCTTGCTGTAAATATAAGTATCGTATATGAAAACTAAATGAAAATAATTTTATTTGAACAAAAGTGAAGATATCGAATATAGGAAGCAACCGGTATAAACCGGTTACTTTTTTAATTTTTTCGTGGAAAGATTTTAATTAAAATTTATTTGTCCCGACAATGTTTACGCCGATGTCAATCTTGTCAGCAACACGGCTGCCGAGAATCATATTCTGTATACCGAATTTGGAAAGCATAATCTGAAATTTAGCATTAACGCCGAGTAAATCTCCCGGCTCTCTTGACTCAGTAACAGAACTTTCATCAAGATAAGTTAGAGTCGCAGTAACAGGAATATCTTGCTTCACTCCGTGAAGAAAAAAAGTTCCAATTACATTCACCTGCAGTTTGTTATCTGCAAGTTTTGTTACACCGGTTACTTTTTTAATTGTGAATGAAATCGTAGGAAATTGATAAGCATCGAGCCATTTAGGTTCGCGCAGATCTTTGTCGCGCTTAGCAATGCCGGTTGTTATTGACGCAGTCGATATTGATATCTCACCTTTTAATGTATTAGCCACATTCTTTACGTCGAAAGAAAGTGTTCCGCTTATATCATTTGAAGTGCCATCAACTTCATCAAGCTCAGTAATACTCGTAAAGGTTGCTTGATTTCGTCCTTTATCATCTTTAAAAGAAAATTTTTGAACACCGGAAGCTTTTACATTAAAGCCCTGCGGAAAAGCCGTAATAAAAAATAGAAGTGAGAGAAAAAATATTTTTATGGCGGTTCTCATTAAAACACCTTTCTTTTATTTTTGAAAATAAAAAATAAAACTATGCCGACCGCAATTATTATTGCCGTAAATGCAAGTGTATATTCCAGTCCAAGCGTAAAATGATTAACCCATCCATACCTTGGCGGCTGCCCCAGCAGCTTATCTACGTCTGACTGCGGCAATTGAATTTCAATTTTATCATGAGTAAAAAGATGGAATCCTTGAAGTGACCAGACAACAAATGTGATAATAATTATCCCTGCCCCGCTGAAAATAGTAACCTTTTGTTTTTTATTCATTTGAAACTAAATAAGATGCTTGTTAAAATTCTACCATATTTAAGATGATAAATAAATAAATTAACTTATATCTAAGAATGATTTGCCGCATACTTATTGTTATTTTACAGGTCGAAAAAAAATCTCTTTTTAGTTTAAGTTTTACATGAAATAGCAAGGAAGATTTGAAATGCCAGAGCAGCACATTTTTGATTTTGTTATTATCGGCGGCGGAATAGTTGGCACCGCAGCCGCAATGTCACTTCAGAAACCGGGAATATATTCTGTCGCGGTGCTTGAAGCGGAAGACAAGATTGCTTCGCACCAAACGGGGCATAACAGCGGGGTAATTCATTCCGGGCTATATTATAAACCCGGTTCATTGAAGGCAAACAACTGCACCTCAGGGAGAGAAATGATGTACCGTTTTTGTGAAGAAAATAATATTCGTTACGAAAAGTGCGGCAAGATTGTAATTGCATCTTCTCAAGACGAATTACCTGCGCTTGAAGAGCTTGAACGCCGTGGAAAAGCTAACGGTTTGGTTAATATAAAAAAACTATCCTCCGATGAAATTACTGAATACGAACCTTATGCCGAGGGCATTGCAGGACTATTTGTCGGCGAGACAGGGATTGTAGATTATAAACTTGTAACGGAAGCGTATTCAAAAATAATTTCAGAGAAAGGAGGAGAAATAAAAACCAACACCAAATTTCTTTCCCTGGGAAAAAATGGGAATAAATTAATTCTTCAAACAACTTCAGGCGAAATTAAAACCAAGTTTTTGATTAACTGCGGCGGACTCCAGGCGGATAGAGTTGCAAGGCTATGCGGCGTTAATCCTAAAATACAAATTGTTCCGTTTCGCGGAGAATATTATAGATTAAAAAAAGAAAAAGAATACTTAGTTAAGAATTTAATTTATCCCGTACCTGATCCAAAGTTTCCATTTCTTGGGGTCCATTATACAAGAATGATTCACGGCGGCATTGAAGCCGGTCCAAACGCCGTGCTTGCGTTCAAGCGTGAAGGTTATTCGCACAAAGATTTTTCGATGGAAGATGTATCTCAAATGATTTTTTATCCCGGGTTCTGGAAAATGGCTGCACAGCATTATAAAATGGGCATCGCCGAATTCCGCAGGTCGTTCAGCAAAAAACTTTTTGTTGAATCACTGCAAAAATTAATTCCTTCGATAGAATATGACGACGTTTACCGCGAAGGTGCCGGAGTTCGCGCGCAAGCACTCGATCCTAACGGCAAACTGGCAGACGATTTTAGAATAGTTGAAGCAGAAAAAATGGTTCATATTTTAAATGCGCCTTCGCCCGCTGCAACCGCCTCGTTAAGCATCGGAAAAATAATTGCCGGGTTGGCTTTAAAAAATCTTAATTAAAATTCGTTTCGATAGCCAAATATACTTTTTTATAAATGTTTTAATTGATCTATATGACATCAACTTGCAGAATTGATTGTTAACTTTCAGTAAATTTACTACATGGTTTTTGAGAATATTTTTTTGAGGAAACCGGATAATTGCTCCGGGAAAATTTAACATAAGGAGAAAAAATGAACAGCTTATTAGATTTAATTAATTATGGACAGAGTTACTGGCTCGATAATTTAACCAGAGAAAAAATTAAAGGCGGCGAATTAAAGAAACGAGTTTTAAAAGAAGGCTTAAGAGGAATTACTTCCAACCCGAGTATTTTTAACAAAGCAATTTCGAGCAGCAATGATTATGACCAACAAATAGCAAAGCTTGTGCAGCAAAAAAAATCGGTGCCGGAAATTTACGAAGAACTTACGGTAAAAGATGTGCAAGATGCGTGTGATATTCTTCGACCAGTATTTGATTCGTCAAAAGGAATCGACGGCTTCGTAAGCATTGAAGTATCGCCATATCTCGCAAATGATACTGAAGGTACAATGATTGAAGCAAGAAGACTTCATGAAAAAGTTAACCGTCCGAATTGTTTTATAAAAATACCTGGAACGGATGCCGGAGTTCCCGCAATTGAACAAATGTTGTACGAAGGCATTAATATAAATGTAACATTACTATTTTCTATTCAGAGCTATGAAGCAGTTGCTAAAGCATATATAAATGCTCTTGAAAGAAGATCAGTAGAAGGAAAGCCCATAGATAGTATTACTTCAGTTGCAAGTTTCTTTTTAAGCCGCATTGATGTTTTAACTGACCAGCTTCTTTCGCAACTGATGATCCCCGAAAAAGATCAAAATAATATTCCCCGCCCTGAAGATTTATTAGGCATGACGGCAATTGCGAGTGCGAAGCTGGCTTATCAAAGCTTCAAGAAAATTTTTAGTGGAGAAAGATGGAGCTCGCTGGTTGATAAAGGCGCACATGTTCAGAGACCGTTGTGGGCAAGTACAAGCACTAAAGATCCGATTTACAGTGATGTAAAATATGTAGAACCATTAATAGGTCGAGAGACAGTGAATACTCTTCCGGATGAAACCATAACGGCTTTTGGAGATCATGGAAAAATTGAAGAAGATTCAATTGAGAAGAATATCGCGGACGCTGAAAAAATATTCGGCGACCTTGAAAAAGTCGGTATTGATCTTGACTTTATAACAACACAATTAACAAACGAAGGCGTTCAAAAATTTAACGAAGCCTACGATAAATTAATGCGGGACTTGAATGAAAAGAGGAAAAAAATTCTCGGAACAAACATTGGTACACAAAAAATAAATTTTGGCGCTTTAAAATCCGAAGCTAATGCAGTACTAAAATCACTTGATGAGAAGCAGTTTTCACGTCGTGTTTATGCCCGCGATGCTCACCTTTGGAAATTTGAACCGGATCAAGTGAGCGAAATAAAAATTAGAATGGGCTGGTTAGACAGCATGGAATTTTTCCTTTCCAAGGCGGATGATTTGATAAGCTTTGCAAAAGAAATTAAAAATGCCAAGTACAAATTTGTAGTTCTGCTCGGAATGGGAGGCAGCAGCTTGTGCCCTGAAGTTGCAAAGGAAACCTTTGGCTCAAGGGCAGGCTATCCGGCTTTATTTGTTCTCGATAATACCGATCCTGCTGCAGTTAAAAATGTCGAGGATAATATTGATTTGGCAAAAACTTTATTTGTTGTTTCAAGCAAATCCGGTTCAACCACGGAGACAGACAGTTTCTATAAATATTTTTATGAGAAAATAAAATCAGTGGGCGCAGAAAACGCCGGTGATCATTTTATAACGATTACCGATCCGGGAACAATACTTGTTAAAGAAGCAAGAGAAAAGAAATTTAGACGGGTGTTTGAAAATCCCGAGGACTTTGGCGGAAGGTATTCTGCACTCTCATTTTTTGGCTTAGTGCCAATGGCATTAATCGGAATAGATATAAAAACAGTTCTTCACCTTGCCCATCAATTACAGTTAAGCAGCGGATCATATATTCCTTCTGATTCTAACCCTGCTGTTTCTATCGGCGCATTTATGGGATTAAATCAAAAGCGCGGACGGGATAAAATTACATTTATTCTTTCTAAATCCATTTACTCTTTTGGATATTGGGTTGAACAATTGATTGCCGAAAGTACCGGCAAAGAGGCAGTGGGAATTATTCCGGTTGAAAGCGAGACGCTGGGCAATCCGGAAGTTTATTCTAATGACAGGCAGTTCGTCTACATCTATACTTCTGAAGATAGAGATCAGAAAGTTGAAAAGAAACTTGCGGCGTTGGAAAAAGCAAATCACCCGGTTGCGAGAATTGAAATTAAAGATACGGTTTCTCTTGGTGCGGAATTTTTCAGATGGGAATTGGCAACCGCGACCGCAGGAAAAATCATCGGGATAAATCCTTTCGATCAGCCGAACGTTGCAGAAAGCAAGAAGAATACAGGCAGTCTTCTTGCCGAATGGAAAAAGAACGGCTCGTTCGAAAATGAAACTCCAATTGTAGAAAGCGGCGAAATAAAAATTTATTGTAATCAAAACGCAAGCTGGCTTTTTGATGGGTATAGAAAATCCGCTTCCGATTTTATAAATTATTATTTAAAACTTGCTGAGGAGGGAGATTACATTGCATTGCTTGCTTATTTCCTAAAGACACAGCCAAGAGACAAAGCATTGCAGCAAATCAGAATGACTTTACGAGATTCTAAAAAGACCGCAACAACACTTGGCTATGGACCGCGTTATTTGCACTCGACCGGTCAGCTTCATAAAGGCGGTCCAAACAAAGGACTATTCCTTTTGTTTACTGCTGATTCAAGTATCGATCTTGCGATTCCCGATGAACAATACGGATTTGCAACTTTACAGAGAGCGCAGGCTTTAGGCGATTTTAGATCATTAAATAATCACAATTGCAGGGTTGTTAGAATCCATTTAGGCAATGATATTGAAAGCGGTCTAAAATTTTTAGCAGATAAAATAAAAGCTATAAAATAAGTTCGTTTATTTTTTATAAACTTTAAAACTATTGATTGAAATAGTCTGCGGATGACTGTTTCTTTTAAATTTCTTTAGATTCACGAGGTAATGATGGAAGATGAATATGTGGAAACTGCAAAGACAGGAATGTCCAAGCCGCAGCTTCCGGAGCCGTGTGTTGTAGTAATTTTCGGAGTATCGGGAGATTTGACTCACCGCGAACTTATACCGGCGCTTTACGCTTTAAATTGTAAAAATCTTTTGCCTAAACCATTTGCAATTATCGGTTTTGCACGCAGAGATTGGAATGACGTTTCATTCCGGCAAGAAATAAAATCAACAATGAAAAAAGTTGATGAATGCGGCGAGGAAGAATGGGAAAGATTTGCCAATAATATTTTTTATATAAAAGGAAATTTTAATGACGCCCCATCAACCTCATACAAAGTTCTTTTAGAAAAAATAAGAACAGTTCAAAGAGAATTTAATATTCCCGATAATATTTTATTTCATCTTGCGACACCGCCGTCGGATTATGGAACAATTATACAAACGTTAGACACTGCTTCACTATCCAAAAGCGAAAAAGGCTGGCGGCGGGCTATTATTGAAAAACCATTCGGCAGAGATGAGCAATCTGCAAGGGAGCTTGACAACGCTATCCACAAAGTTTTTACAGAAGATCAAATTTTTAGAGTTGATCATTATCTCGGAAAAGAGACTGTGCAAAACATGCTGGTTTTTAGATTTGCTAATCCCGGCTTTGAACCGATATGGAATAGAAATTATATCGACAATGTTCAAATCACGGTAGCGGAAGAATTAGGAATAGGTACGCGTGCAAATTTTTACGAGAAGACCGGAATTCTAAGAGACATGGTTCAAAATCACCTGCTGCAGCTTTTATGTATAACCGCGCTAGAACCGCTGGTTCATTATGACGCGTCTGCACTGCGAAATGAAACGGTGAAAGTTTTAAATTCAATTTGCAAAGTAGATTTGCTGAAAGATGTTTTTCTTGGTCAATACGATGCCGGTAATGTAAACGGGCAAGATGTTCCTTCTTACCGTGAAGAACAAAATGTAAATTTTAATTCGACTACACCTACTTTTGCCGCAATAAGGATAAAGCTTGATAATTGGCGCTGGGCTGATGTACCTTTTTATATCCGCACAGGTAAACGGCTGAAGAAAAAGCAAACTGAAGTTACAATTCAATTCAAAGCCACTCCGCATTTGATGTTTCCTAATATCAAAAAGAAAAACTTAGGAACAAATTTTTTACGCTTCCAGTTACAGCCTAACGAAGGAATTATTTATACATTCATGGCAAAGCAGCCGGGCGCCGAACTGCAGCTGCAGCCTGTAAATTTGAATTTTCAGTACGACACCGCTTTCGGAATATCTGAGCCGCCAAGCGCTTATCAGTGGCTTTTATTTGATGCGATGAAAGGCGACCAAACTTTATTCCCTCACGCTGAGTGGATTTATAAAGCATGGAACATTATTGATCCGATTATAAAAAAATGGGAAGCAGAGCCGTGGATAAAGTTTCCAAATTATATTTCAGGTTCTTGGGGACCGGACGATTCTATCAATCTTCTCTTAAATGACGGGCGACAATGGAATATTTAATTCTATATGTAGTAAGTCAATTTAACTGATATATATTTCCCGTATTGAAAATAAATATTAATAGTCAACTCTTTTATACATATCCTGATTGCCATTCGAGCCGGTAAGAATCAGAATATTTCCTTTAACCCAAAAATTAAACTGGTCTGGTTTTACTTCTTTCTCCATATAGATAAATTTTATAATATTTTTTGAGATCTTGCACTTGCCGTTTCTATGTCCTGTTGGAAGCCTGAAAAGCCATTTACCATCTTTTGTGAATTGTGAAAATGCAACATTGTTATTAGGATAGCGCCATTTCCAATTTCCTACTATACTGCTGTCGGACTTAGAGCTATCTATTCTTACCATCTTTGTTATTTGTATTGATGTATCTTTTTTAAAAACACTTGTCAAAGTATCTTTATCAAGCACAAATGTGGAAGTGTCTATTATCGTTTTACCATTGTCTGTTTTCAGGACTGTAATTAATTTATCTCCGTCAAGCCGGTAATCATAATCTGCACGCAAAACATTTTCCAAGACAAATGAGCTGTCGCTTTTAATAATAATCTGCCAGCCCCTCGCGGAATTTACTTTAACAGATTCCCAATTGCCAAATATAGTAGAATCGTTTTCTTGCGAGAAAATATCTTGTTGAAATACAAGTATAAAGCTAATAAAAGCTATAAAGTAAAATTTTTTCATCATTTTTCGGGATTCCATAAATTGAATAAAACAACTACTCAATAATAAGTTAATTCATAGCAGAACTCCAAAAAGTTAAGCTATGAATTAAAAAAGCCGAAGTATTTTTTATTCCTTCGGCTTAAAATTATCTTAAAGATATTCTATTACTTGTTTTACCAGCCAGGATACCTGCCCGGCAACAAATAAGCAATATGTTTGTTACTTTCTTCTTCCTTCACCCAGCCTCCTATTTTAGTGATAAAAAAATTCGCTGCTATAAAATTCTTCTACTCTGAAATTATCTTTGCCGGATTTTATTTCCGTGAATAACATAAAAAACTCTTTTCTTCTTTTCAAGAGTAAAATTTTATGCGCTTATAATCCTCCGTGTTAACAAATTTATTTTAACAGAAATAAGAAACGGTTATTCCAAATTTAATTCCTTCGCCAATTTAGCTTGAAATATTTTGGTCTTCTTAAAGGTTTTCAAGATTGACGCACCAACCCAATCAATTGCTTGCTGTTCTCCGTGAACTAAAATTACTTTTTCGGGTTTAAGCTTCCTGACAATTTGTAATAATTCTTCCCTTTTAGAATGCGACGGAAATCTGAATCTTTCAATCGAGCATTTGACATCGATTTCTTTTGAAAAATCATTCAACTTAATTTTACCGCCTTTAACTGCTTTTGATACTCTATAGCCCGGCGTGCTTTCTTCCATGTAACCTACTGTAAAAATCGCTGAGCTTTCGTGCTTCAACCAATATTTTGCGAGGTTGAACGAGGCTGTTCCTTCAATCATCATACCGCTTGTAGCAAGTACAATGCAAGGATCTCTGAAAAATTTTTCCGGCTGTTCAACTTCATACAAATTTTTTTGCGGAATGGAATTTATTTCAAATTCCGGATCGATTCTATTTACAACATAACGGTTGTAATCATAAACACGGCTAATTTTCTCTGCAATTCCGCCGGTATAAATTTCAGTTTGAACAATTCTCTTCTTCCGCATTAAATTCCAGATTACCGTTATAATTTCCTGCATCTTTCCTAAAGAGAATACCGGAATTAATACCGATCCGCCTGAAATTAATATTTTATTTACAGAAGATGCAAACCTATTAGATTCGTCATTCCAGTCGGGTATAAAAGATGAATCAGTGTTGCCGTAAGTTGTCTCCAGAATTAGAGTGTCAACTTTCGTCGAAGGAATTTTTGCGCCGGGAATAAGCGCTTGGCTGCTCAATCTAATATCGCCGGAATAAAATATTTTTCTTCCATTATGCTCAAGAATTATTGCCGCAGAACCTATAATATGCCCGGCATCTATAAAGGTTGCGATGATAGGAAATTTGCTTTGATGATTATATCCATTTATAACAAAATTTTCATTGTAAGGTTTATACTCGATTGATTGAATTAAAAGATCAATTTCTTCATGCGAGTATATTTTTATTTGTTCTGAACTTTCCCCCGTTTTGTTTCCGGTATTCAATTGTTCCCTCAAAAGCGAAACGGCGTTATGGAGTGTTAATTCCGCAATTGCACGCGTTTGAGGAGTTGTTATGATCCTTATATACGGGTGTCTTTTAACCAAAAACGGAAGCGCGCTTAAATGATCTTGATGCGCATGAGAAATTAAAACATAGTCGACCGGCAAATCTTTAATTAAATCAAATTTAGGAAAAGCGTCTGAACCGGTTTTAAGAGGATGCATTCCGCAGTCAAGAATTATTCCCGTTCCATAAATATTTACATAAAAACAACTCGCCCCGATTTCACCGGCACCGCCTAATGGAAGAAATTTAATCATATATTTTTAGCATTAGTTTCAGTAATTAAATTACGCCGAACATAATCTTAATAATGCCATTAGTCAAATAATCTCCAATCACGATTTTATAATAATTATCTTTGCACAAAAATAATTTTCTCAAGGTTGTAACAATTATCTCTTTCATTTCGTCTATTAAGTAAAAAGATGTTAAAGTCTTTACGATACAAAATAATAATAAAGCAGCATAAAAATAGGATATACAGCTACTCTTATTTAATGATGCGGAACCGTATGGATGCCGATGATATAACTCAGGAAGTGCTGATCCGGATATGGAATAACATAGATAACTTTAACATCGACAAAGCGAGAGCGTGGATAATGAGGACAACGCACAATCTGTGTCTTGATTATTTGCGGCAGCGTCAGTCTTCAACAAAAAGATTTATTGAAATAGATGAAGAATTTGAAAATAACTTTATGGAGAAAGATGTGTTAAGCGATCCGGAAGTTTCATTACGCCGGGAGATTATCAAATCAAGAATTAAAGAAGCTCTTGATTTGCTTCCCGATGTTTTAAAAGGAGTATTCGTACTTTATGAAATAGAAGGAATGAAGTACAAAGAAATAAGTGAAGTGTTAAATATCCCTATGAACAGCGTTAAAGTTTATTTACTTCGCGCAAGGAAAAAACTGCAATTTGAATTGAAGGAACTGATCCATGAAAACACAATTTAAAATTGATGAAAAATATTTAGATAAAATTATTTCAACCGCATACGGAGACGGCAGTTTGTTTGATAGAATTGATGTTTACTTTAGAGCATTCTCAAATCCTTCGATTAAAAAAATTTTAAGAGACTACAAGTCAACTTCAAAAGTGGTTAGAAATATTTCAAGAGAATATGCTTCAAATATCTTCATTAAAAATGTTCAACGGGATGCAAAAGCAAGAGATAATTTTTTTATCTCTTCGCTTGCCGGCTTATTTGAATTTTTGACGGAGAAACCCTTGTATTCTGCCGCGGCAGCAATAATCATTCTAAGCATTTCAACTTTTCTTTTATTTCATCAGCCGAAACAGGAACCGGAATATTCGAAAACACAAGTGGCGCTGGCTGAAAAACAACTTAAAGAATCATTCGCGCTGGTAGGCAGAATTTTAGATAGGACACAAAATAAAATAACCAACGAAGTAATAGTTAAAGACGTTGCACACCCTATCCGAAGAGGCACGGCCGCTATTAATAATTTATTCAACGGAGGATAAAATGAAAAACTTAACCAAAATATTTTTCGCAATCTTTATTTTAACGGCGTCAGTTTCGCTTGCGCAGAAAAACGATGATTACTCAAAATATCCCGGCTACTTTGACTTTGGAAATCTCTCTCACTTCATCAAGGGAGATAATGTTACCGAAGTTAATATTGACAGCCATTTATTAAGCTTGATGAACGGTTCGTCAGACAAGAGTGATGATGACTTTTCACAGCTAGTCCGCGGTTTAAAGCTCGTAAAAGTCTATTCATTTAGTGTAAATACAAAAGAACAAAAAGAACTGTTAAACAAAATGAATGAAATGGACGAAAATCTTGCTTCAAAGAATTGGGATAGAATAGTAAAAGTAAAAGAACCCGGAGAATATACTTTTGTCTATATAAAGCCTTCAGAAAATAGTAAAGAAATTTCCGGTCTGGTTGTTTCAACTTTTGAAAAAGACGGCGAGGCTACATTCGTAAATATTGTGGGCAATATAAATATGAATACTATAGGAAAATTAAGCCATAAGTTTAATATTCCTTCACTCGGTGGATTAGACAATAAGAAAGATAATTAAAATGGATCGAAAGGTAATATTAATCTTGTCGACTATTTTATTTAGCGTAATGGCTTCGGGCTGCTATGAGGTAAACAGTAATTTTTCAGAAATAAAAAATGAAATCTTATCATCATCCGGAAGCCATTATTATAAAGATGTAGAATTTGCACTAGGTTCGGTCTCAATGTCTTTTGTAAGAATCTTTGTAAATGATGAAGATGATGATATTATTAAAAATATCTCCGGCATACAGATCGCCGTATACAAGGGAAGAAGTGACGGCGATAATAATTATAATTTGTTTCAAAGAATAGACGAAAAGATGCAAAACAACGGCTGGAAAAATTTCGTCAGAGAATCTAACCCGGATGAATTAACCCTAATCTATTTCAAAGATAAAGATGAAAAACTCTACGCGATGTTTATAGTATCGGTAAATAAAAAAGAGCTCTCCCTTGTGCAGTTAAATGGAGACTTAAACAAAGTAATTATTGCTTCAATTAGAAAAAAAGGAAATCCATTCGATAAAAAGGATTTATAATAAAAAATTATTTTAATTGCTCTTTCGGTACTCAAGTATGAACCAATATTTTCTTAGGCAAGATAAAATAGAAAAGGCTTCCTTTTCCAATTTCACTTTCAACTCCAACTTCGCCGCCGAGCTTATCTATTATCCTTTTGACAATTGATAAACCTAATCCATCTCCCTGCGCACGAAATTCATGATGGCGGGTAAAGCTCGTAAACAAAGTAGAAATTTGTTCTTTAGTCAGTCCGCTGCCGTTATCGCGAACCCAATATTTAACGCTATCCGGGTTCTCGTCCGCTCCGATTTCCACTCTTGGCGGTTTGCCTCCGTATTTAATTGCGTTGCTTATATAATTGCTCCATACTTCTTCTATCCACGGCGCGTAGCTGACGCAGCGAACCCAAACGTTCGGTTCCATCAATTCAGCCTGCGCTCGAGAAATTTCATTGCTCAAACGGTTAATAACATTTGAAACTATTAATTCCATATCCAGATCTTTTAAAACCACGTCGTCCATTTTGCGGACACTTGCAAGCAAAAGTAATTCATTAATTATGCTCGTCATTTTTAACGAGCTCCATGAAACTATATTTAACATTTCAGAAATTTCTTTGAATGTCATTTCTTTCAAGTTCTCATGTAGCTGCTGTACCGCGCCAAGGACAACATTCACGGGATTTTTTAAATCGTGTGCAACCGTATGCGCAAAAGCATCCAGTTCCGCATTGCTCGCTTCCAATTCGGATGTGTACTTTCGTAATGCTTCTTCTGTTTGTTTCCGCTCGGTAATATCGAGATATGATCCGACTAAATTTTCAGGCTTATCATCAATATCATAAGAGACTTGTCCGATTGAGAGAACATAGCGGATAGAACCATCCGGTCTTATCACTCTGTTTTCGATATTATATTTTTTGCCGGTCCTTATTGCATTTTTAATTGCATCAACCGCTTTTGTTCTGTCTTCTTGATGAATCCGGTTAAAAACTTCTTCGCTGGAAGGTTTGATTGAGCCTGGTTTAAGTCCGCATATCCTGTAAAATTCATCCGACCATTTTGATTCGCCGGTATTTACATTCATCTCCCAGCTTCCAAAATGCGCGACCTCTTCGGCTTTTGACATTCTTGCCTGGCTGTCTATTAAAGCTCTTTCAGCTTTCCTTTTTTCTTTGTCTACGGATTCGTACCCGGAAAGCCTTTTATACAGCCCGTCAAGTTCTTCCGCTAATTGTTCTACCGTATCGATTCTTTTGTTCATAAATGACTTTTATCCTATTGTAGGATTTTTTAAATAATGACAAAAAAATATTTTGATTATACTTTCCTATGGTAAATCTTCTCCCCTGCCGGCAAGGAATAACATATACCATTCTTCTCTCGAAAGATCAACTGAAACGGCTTTGCAAACGGCTTTAATTCTTTCAGGGTTAACTGTTCCAATAACCGGTTGAATTTTTGCCGGATGTCTTAAAAGCCAGGAAATTAAAATTGCTTCCCTTCTTACGTTCTTCTCAACAGCTAATTTTTCAACGGCAATTGCTGCTTCTTTTATTTTTACATCATAAATGCTTCTAATATCTCCTCCCAGAATTCCTCTTGCTAGCGGGGACCATGCTTGAAGAGAAATCTTCTTTAAACGGCAGTATTCAATCGTGCCATCATTACGAATAAATTCTCCCGGCTGGCGTTGATTGACTATTACACCCGCATTCATCAAGTCATTATGAAGTAAATTTATTTCCATCTGGTTTGCAACAAGCGGCTCATCAAGACAGCTTTGCAGCAATTCAATCTGAGCCGCATTATGATTGCTTACACCAAAATATTTTACTTTGCCGCTGCTTCTTAATTCAGAAAAAGCTTTTGCAACTTCTTCCGGTTCTACAAGCGGATCAGGCCTGTGAAGTAAAAGTATATCAATACAGTCTGTCTTTAATCTTTTTAAACTTCCGTTAACAGAGTTTATTATATGCTCATAACTGTAATCAAAACGGTGCGGCGCATTAACTCCTCCGTCACCGCTAAATCTTATACCGCATTTTGTTTGAAGAATAATATTGTCTCGTAATCCGGGCACTTCTTTCCATATCGCGGAGAATATTTCTTCAGATTTATTTCTGCCGTAAATATCCGCGTGGTCAAAAAAATTAATTCCTTCATCGAGCGCGGTTCTTATGGATTTAACCGCGTCTTTTATTATCTCTTCTTCCGTAGGATTTATTTTCCCGTTAGCGCTGCTGATAGTCATGCAGCCGTATATTATTTTCGATACTTCAAAAGGTGTGTTGGGAATTATTTGAGTTTTCATTTAAATATCCAATGTTGCTTTAAAATTACTATTTTCCGACTTCAAAAATAATAAATTAAGAATAGAAAAGTCTGAGGGATTAATATGGAAGAACAGAAACAACGCGATCCGAGAATGCATTCGGCAGAACATATTTTAAATCAAACAATGGTAAGGATGTTCAACCGCGGGCGTTCCTTCAGCGCTCATGTTGAAAAGAAAAAATCAAAATGCGACTATCACTTCGATAGAAATTTAACTGAAGACGAGACCAGAGAAATTGAAATGAGAGTTAACCAAGTAATTAAGAATGACATGACCGTTAAAGAAGAATTCATGGATAGAGCGGAAGCAGACAAACAATTTCAGCTTGAAAGACTGCCGGACGGAGTTGGAGATAAAATTAGAATTATCAGGATCGGAGATTATGATGCATGCGCTTGCAGCGGAATTCATGTTAATTCTACTAAAGAAATCGGGGAGTTTAGAATTATATCTTCAAGTTACGAACGTGGTGTTCTTCGATTAAGATTTAAGCTGGATCAAAAAGAATAATTTCTTTTTATAATTTAACAACTTCAACACCGTGGAACTTATTCATATCAATCGCGGTAACATTGCCTTTGGATTCAACATAAAGATTCTGGAATTTTGCGCCCCAAATAATTTCATGGAATGTATAAGAAGTTCTTGAATGTACGGACTCAGAGAAAGTATCGTCAAAAGCCTTGATCAGAATTATAAATTCAGCCTCTGATTTAACGAGGTCGTCGTATGAAATTCCATAAAGCGGGCTGCCTTCGGTAATGGGATGAACTATCGTCCATGAAAGCGGGAAAAAATTTATTTGCTTTCTTTCAAGATCGAGTGTGTAAAATTTTCTTGCGGTATTGGTTCCATCTTCTTTCATTGACGCTGTAACTAATACTTCAACGTCTATCAATTGATTCTTTCTGGCATTGGCAATGCGGAATTCAAAAGCCGTTATTCCGCGGTACGGCGCGATGATTGCATTTTGGGAATAGAGAATCTTCGCATTTGGTCTCGAAAATCTTCCGTAAAGCAAACCGGTTGCAAGCGCAAAACCTAAAAGCCCTGCCATCGATTCAATCAGCGAAATTAAGCTTGCCCAAAAACCGACAGGATGTATTACACCATAGCCTACAGTAGTAATTGTCTGTCCGCTGAAAAAAAATGCATCTAAAAATTTTTCCTGGGTGGTTACGCCTGTAATTCCTCCAAGATGATTCACGCCGATAAGCATATAGAGTGATGCAAAAAATAAGTTTACAACTACATAAGCGGCTACAACAACGCCATTAAATTTCAACCAAGACATTGAAAGCAGGGAATGGTAAATGCTGAGTGATTCAAAGAATGGAAGCGATCTTCTTTCAACGTTGAACGAGCCGTCTTTGTTTACCATTCTTTTTCGCTGACTTGAGACCTTGGCGCCGAGACCCAGATCTTTCAGCTCATAGTCAGGTAAAGTAATTTTATTCTCTAACTTCATTTATAAAATTGTAAAGTAAGTAATCAGTCTGAGTTACCGCAACTCAATCTTAAAGTTTAAGTTTTTACAATGATCTTAATATTGTTTCAAGCTGTTCTTCGCTATCGACAATAACGGATCTAGCTTTGCTGCCGTCGCTAGGACCGACAATGCCTGCTTCTTCAAGCTGGTCAATAATTCTTGCCGCCCTGGAATATCCAAGCTTCAGTCTCCTTTGCAGAAGTGATGTTGAGCCTTGCTGGTGGCGCACAACAACCCTGGCAGCATCTTCAAACATAGGATCCAAGTCGGACAAGAATCCGCCGGCAGATTCTTTTTTCTTATCATACAGCGAAGGAAGAAAATATGGTTTGGAATATCCTTGCTGCGAATAAATATAATTTGTAACCCTTTCCACTTCATCTGTAGAAATAAAAGCATTTTGAATTCTAATCGGTTTCGGTGAACCGGTCGGCAGAAAAAGCATATCACCTTTTCCCAGAAGCTGTTCTGCGCCGTTCATATCAAGTATTGTGCGAGAATCAATTTTAGTTGCAACTTGATAAGCTATCCTTGCGCTGAAATTGGCTTTAATAACTCCGGTAATTACGTTAACAGAAGGTCGCTGTGTAGCAAGCACCAGGTGAATTCCAACAGCGCGGGCAAGCTGTGCAAGCCGCGCAATCGGCTCTTCAACTTCTTTGCCGGCAGTTATCATGAGGTCTGCAAGCTCATCAATAATAACAACAAGATAAGGAATCGGGTGATGCTTAATTTCATCCGTATCTTTCGGTCGCTTCTTCGGATCATTTACTTTAGCATTATAATCAACAATGTTTCTGACGCCGGCTTTGGCGAGCTTATCGTATCGTTTCTCCATTTCATACTCAACTGATTTTAAAAGAAGAACGGCATTCTGCGGGTTAGTTATTATTTCTTCTTCAAGATCGGGAGAGACTGCGAGAAAATGTCTGCGAAGTTTGTTATAAAAAGATAATTCAATCTTCTTTGGATCGATCATAATCAACTTTACTTCAGACGGCTGCTTTGAATAAAGCAGGCTTGCGATGATCATATTAATTCCGACGCTTTTACCGGAGCCTGTTGAACCCGCAATCAAAAGATGCGGCATCTTCGCAAGATCGGCAATGTAAACATCGCCATTTATAGTCTTGCCGTAAGCCATCGGAAGCTCGGCTTTAGATTCTTCAATTTGTCCAAGCACTGAACGGGCATTAACCAATGATGCTTCAGCATTTGGGATTTCAACACCGATAGCGCTCTTACCTGGAATAGGCGCTATGATTCTAATTCCGCGCGCAGCAAGCGCTAAAGCAATGTCGTGTTCAAGCCCTACTATCTTGCTTATTTTTACTCCCGGAGACGGAACAATCTCGTAAAGCGTAACCACTGGACCGGGAGTTACATCAATCTTTTCAATTTCAATATCAAATAATTTTAGCTTTTCTTTAAGCAACTCAGCATTGCGTTTTAATTCTTCTTCTGCGACTTTAAAATCTTCTTTAGGAATCGGCTCAAGCAGCTCGAGACTTGGTCTGGTATAATTTATTTTTTCTTCCCAGTTATTCGGGAGATTTGCTTCAGACTCCTTATCTAATTCTTTACCTAAAAGTTCATCGGTCTTTTTTATATCAACTTGTTTGTCTTCTTCTTCTTTTACTTTATTTCTTTCCTGCTTAACAGGTTTATCATCTTTACGGATAATTTTTATTTCAGTTTCAACTTGCTCTTCCTCTTCTTCCGCACCTTCCGTATTATCGGCATCAGGAGCTTTTGCAAAGATGGTCTTCTTTTTCTTTTCTTCACGAAGCTCTTTAATCTTTTTTAAGTTCTTATCTTCGGTTTCTTCTTGTTCATCTTCATTTTCAGAACTGGAAGAAGTAAGGATACTTTGAAGGAAGTGAAATATTTTTTCAATCTTAATGTCGAATGCAACGACAAGCAGAACAACGGATACAGCTATCAGCATTATTAAAGTTCCTACACCGCCTAATATTCTGCTGAAAGTAAGTCCGAGATAATCTCCGATAGATCCGGACAACTCATAGATTCCGCCGAAGAAATTAAAGTGCGTTCTTAACAATCCGAAAAAAGTTGAAAATATTATCGCGGCAAGAATAAGAAAGTTTGAAACGTTAATCAGTTTTCTGAAATTCATTTTCACAAAAAGAGAGATTCCCCACGCAAAAAGAATAACAGCAAAGACAGAGGAAAAAATTCCAAGCGTTGAGTTAATAAAAAAATCGGAAACATAGGCGCCAAAAATACCAAGCCAGTTACGGATTGTGTCGGCTTTGTGGTTGAAATCGGGATTTGATCCGAAGGGTTTTAATAAATCAGAGAATTGGTAATTAAGGTTAGCTTTGTCAAATCTTGAATAAGAGAGAATGCTTAAGAGAATCAGCACGGAGAAAAGGATCATAACCGTTCCTATGATCTTCTTCTTCTTGCCGGCAAAATTACTTGAAGGTTTTTCTACTTTTGTATTTTTGTCGGCTTTTGATTTAGGTTTTCTCTTAATTGCCATTTTTAATTAGCTATGTTTTCTTTTTCATTCTGAAAAGAAAGACCGGCATCAGGCAAGGCTTTTAGCGCGTTACCGGTATAATACGGAATGACATCCGAGCTATTCAATTTGCTGCAAAATTTAAGATCGTCATGAAATCCATTTTCAAGAAGCAACTTTCCGTGTTCGGTTTCAGACAGCATTTTATATATGCTTTTGCCGAATGTTTTACCAAGCGCCACGCTTGCTCTCGCCGAATCAGACAGAACAATATCACTTTTAATCTTTTCCACCTCGGAAATTAATTTTCCGGCACAAACAGTATCTTCCATTGAAAAATTATTTGATCTTCCGGCACACTGAATTTCGCAATCTTTATCGAGCAAAGCAAGATGTTTTGCAACCGCTGAAATATTAGTAAAAGAACAAATGAATAAGTCGGAAGAAAACTTTGCCTTAACAATCGCTTTAGTTCCATTGGTAGTATAAAAAATAATTGACTTACCTGCAACGACATCTTCAACATATTCAAAAGGCGAATTGCCGAGCGCAAAGCCTTCTATTTTTTTTGTGTTACGCTCGCCGCCGAGTAATGTTTGTCCGCCGAACATCCCGCCGGAAACCTTAACTGCAAATTCAACGGTGCCGACCGGAACTATTTCTTTCGCTCCGTTTTGAAGAGCCGCAATAATCGTTGTAGAAGCTCTCAGCACGTCTATAACAACGGTTGTTCTTCCTGTAAAATATAGTTCATCGGCAATTGCGGGCGTATATAAAACATTTATCTTCATTTTTTCGCTTTTTATTTTTTTACGAATGGAAGCTTAACAATAAACGCGGGAACTTCCTTTCCCCTAATTGAAAAATTCAGTAAAGAATTTTCGTTGGCATAATTTGAATCAACATAACCTAAAGCTATCGGCTTTTCTAAAACCGGGCTTACGGTTCCGCTGGTTATATCGCCGACTTTTTTCCCATCCGAAGAAATCTCATAGCCATGACGGGGAAAACATTTTTCATCCGAAGTAAGAGCAATAAGTTTCCTCTTTAGTCCTCCGGATTTAATTTTCAACAAAGATTCTTTGCCGATAAAATTTTCTTTATTAAGTTTTGTTATCCATCCAAGTCCGGCTTCAAGCGGGTTTGTTGTTTTATCAATATCATTTCCATAAAGGCAAAAACCCATTTCCAGGCGAAGCGAATCTCTTGCACCTAAACCTACAGGTTTAATATCAAACGCTTTCCCGGCTTCAAAAATTTTATTCCAAATGTCTTCGGCAATTTTTTCATTACCTTTGAAATAAATTTCATAACCAAGTTCGCCTGTGTAGCCGGTTCTTGAAACGAGCATTTCATATCCGGCAATTTTAGCGTGAAAGAAATGATAGTATTCTAAGTCTAAATTTTTATCACAAATTTTTTGCAAAACATTTCTTGAATCCGGTCCTTGAATTGCGAGCAACGAATAATCGTCGCTTTGATTATCGAGCTTAACGCCGAATTTATTATTCTCATTCATCCATGAAAAATCTTTATCGATGTTTGAAGCATTTATGACAAGCATAAACTGTTCGTCTGAAATTTTATAAACAAGAAGATCGTCAACAATACCGCCGTTTTCATAACACATAGCCGAATATTGAACTCGCCCCGGTTCCAGCTTTGATGCGTCGTTGACAGTAATGTGCTGTACAAAATCTACAGCGTTTTTGCCCGTAACAAAAACTTCACCCATGTGGGAAACATCAAAAACGCCGACAGAATTTCTAACCGCTTTATGTTCGGCAATTATGGAATTATATAGTATCGGCATTAAATACCCGGCGAACTCAACTATTTTTGCGCCAAGCTTCTGATGTATTTCATAGAATTTAGTTTTCTTCATAAACTTTTCCCTTACTTGCAAGAATAAATCTTTTGGAATTATTCTTCTAGTTAATAATTATTATTGATTTGTCTTTTTCCAGTCATTTAAAAACTTTTCTAATCCTATATCAGTAAGAGGATGATTAAACAATTTGTTGATAACATCAAACGGCATCGTACAAACATCTGCGCCTATTAAGGCGGCATCTACAAGATGTAGCGGATGACGGATGCTTGCAACAAGCACCTTTGTTTTATAATCATAATTTCTGTAGATAGTGACAATTTGCGAAATCAAATCCATGCCGGAGTGGCTTATGTCGTCAAGTCGACCAACGAACGGGCTAATATAAGTTGCTCCTGCTTTAGCCGCAAGCAGTGCCTGTGAAGGCGAAAAGCAAAGTGTTACATTTGTTTTTATTCCTTCGTCGCTTAAAGTTTTTACTGCTTTCAAGCCTTCTTTTATTAAAGGAACTTTCACAACAATATTTTTATGAATCTTAGAATAATCATGCGCCTCTTTAATAATTCCCTGGTAATCGGTCGAAATAACTTCAGCACTAACCGGTCCATCAACAATTGCAAGAATTTCATCCAGCAGCTTTCTGAAATCTTTACCTTCTTTTGAAACCAACGAAGGGTTTGTAGTTACACCGTCCAAAATTCCAAGTGCTGCCGCTTCTTTTATTTCATTTATGTTTGCCGTATCGATAAAAAATTTCACTCAACTACCTCGCTGTTTTAATTTGCGTTTTTAATTTCTTCAGTTAAATCTTTTTGAGTTTTCTTGGAGAAAAATTTCACTTCGCTTATTCCGAGATTTGGGTCTTCGACAAGCTTTAAGCGGATGAAATATTTTAATTCAAGCTTGAAAAAAGTTTTAAACTTTGATTCTTTTAGCTTAGATGCAACTGCAGGATGACATTTTATGATAAGTGATCTTTCTTTTGAAATGCGTTTAAATTTCCTTAGCCATTCCTCAAGATCATAAACTAGATGCGAATGTTTCGTAAGCAAGCCGGTTCCAAGGCAATAAGGGCAAACTTCTTTCATTGCCTGCATAATATTTTGACGCACTCTTTGCCGCGTTATTTGAACAAGTCCAAAGTCGGACATTGGCAAAATAGAAACTTTAGCGCGGTCACGTTTAAACTCTTTTCTTAACTCGTCATAAATTTTCTTGCGGTTTCTTTCATCTTCAAGATCAATAAAATCCACGACAATTATCCCGCCTATATCTCTTAGCTTTAACTGCCTGCAAATTTCACGCGAAGCTTCCAAATCCGTTTTTAAAGAATTTAATTCCTGCTCTTTGCTTTTAGCATAACGTCCGCTGTTTACGTCAATCACAACCATTGCTTCGGTGTGCTCAATAATTAAGTATCCGCCGCTCGGCAGCGAAACTTTTCTTCCCATTAATGTTTTTATCTGTTCTTCAATTTTAAAGGAATCAAAAATTGAATTGCTCGATTTGAACGGTTCTATTTTATCAGCAAGCTGCGGCTGCACAACTTCAACGTAGCTTTTTATTTGCTTGTAAAGTTTTTTCGAATCGATAAAAACTTTAGAGATATCGGAGGTAAAAAGATCACGTATAACGCTTGAGGTTGTGTTTAAATCCTGGTGAAGAAGAGCGGGAGGTTGTTCGGTCTTTACCAAAGCTTCAATGCCCTGCCATGTTTTTACTAGATTGCTTAGGTCATCTTTTAAAGCTTCTTCCGTTTGAAACTTTGCGACGGTGCGAATTATCAAACCGAAATTTTTAGGAAGAATTTCCCTAGCAATATGTCTTAGTCTTCTACGTTCCTTGAAGTCGGAAATTTTTTTTGATACTCCGATTTTATTATCGAACGGCAGCAAAACGCAAAACCGTCCCGGAAGCGATACAGAAGAAGTAACACGTACACCTTTATTATTTACGGGTTCCTTCGTAATCTGAATAATAATATCCTGACCTTTGTGGAGTTTAGGGATTCCACCAGAATCAAAATTTTCTTTGCCGTTTTTCCCGTGAAAATTATTTTTACCGTTTGGAGATTCTTCATCTTCTTCATCATCAACGTCCGAGTCATCGCCAAGCATGTCCTGGAATTGCTGCGTCCTTGCGCCTATGTCTGAGAAATGAAGGAATGCATCGTGCTTCATCCCGATGTCTACAAATGCGGCTTTTATGCCAGGCAAAACTCTTGCAACTTTGCCAAGATAAATGTCCCCGACCATTCTTCTATTTTCAGGATAGTCAACGAAGAAGTCGACTAAGTTTCCATCTTCCGTAATTGCAACGCGCGTTTGCGAAGTGGAAGAATTGATTATAATTTCTTTTGTCATATAAAACAAACTCGATTAATGAAATAAAATATTTCATATAAAAAATTCTAAAAACAAACACATCCAACTGCGGAACAGCGCATTCATTTACAAGGGATGCTATAACCGGGCTATATTTTTCCGGCTGAACCTTCACCAGCAAATAAATGAGCTGAAATATGTTCAAATTAATTTCCGTCATGTTGAATTTTTTTAACTAAATTTTTAATACAAAACCACTTTAGATTGTTCTACTGTCAATCTAAAGATTAAATAAAAATCATATTTATACAGCAGAAAATTAATACTGCCGGGCATATTACCCGGCAAATAAATTATTGCTCAGTTCCGTTAGCGGGCTTACCGTTTTCTTTTAATAATTCTTTTCTGCTCAGAGAATATTTACCGTTCTCAATCTTTAATAATTTGACGGTAACTTTATCGCCTTCCTTAAAATAGTCGGTAACTTTGTTAACGCGCTTGCTGTCGATTTGTGAAATATGCAGCAAGCCTTCTTTACCGGGAAGAATTTCTACAAATGCGCCGAAGTCCATAATTTTTGTTATAACTCCGTCATAAATTTCACCGACTTCAGGAGTGGCGGTTAATTGTTTAATATAGTCTTTGCACTTTGCAGCGCTCTCTTTATTGGGAGACGCAATACTGACTGTTCCGAAATCGTCAATGTTAATATCAACTCCGAAAAGTCTCTGCATACCTTGAATCGTTTTTCCGCCGGGACCAATGATCAAACCGATTTGGTCGGTTTCAACTTTCATTGTAATAAGCCTTGGGGCAAAAGATGAAAGCTGCTCGCGCGGTTTATCGATTGCAGAATTCATTATTCCGAGAATATGCAATCGCCCTTCCTTTGCTTGATGCAATGCTTGTTCCATAATTTCAAATGAGATGCCTTGTATTTTTATATCCATCTGAAATGCGGTAATTCCATCAGCCGTACCGGCGACTTTGAAATCCATGTCTCCGAGATGGTCTTCATTGCCTAGAATATCTGAAAGGACTGCAAATTTTTCTTCTTCTTTAACAAGCCCCATTGCAATACCCGCAACCGGTTTAGGAATTGGAACTCCGGCATCCATCAGACTAAGCGAACCTGCGCAAACCGTAGCCATTGATGATGATCCATTAGATTCCAATATATCCGAAATTACTCTGACAGTGTAAGGAAAAACTTCTTCGGCAGGCATTAAAACTTTTAACGCACGTTCGGCAAGGTTGCCGTGACCTATTTCGCGTCTTCCTACTCCTGACATTCGTCCTACTTCGCCAACGCTGAACGGAGGGAAGTTATAATGCAGCATAAATTTTTTGGTATACTCATCAAAAAGACCGTCGATAATTTGCTCATCGTTTTTGGTACCGAGAGTAACAGTAGTCAAACTTTGCGTTTCGCCTCTCGTAAACAAGGCTGAACCGTGAGTCCTCGGCAAAATACCAAGTTCAACGGAGATGGGTCTGATTTGTTTTGTGTTTCTGCCATCCAAACGAATTCCTTCATCAAGAATTCTTTTTCTCATTAAATCTTTTTCAAGATCATGAAGAATTTCATTGATCGTTTTTTCCTGTTCGGGATATTTTTCAGCGAGACTTTCATTTACAAAGGCAGCCAGCTCTTTATTTTTGTCGCTTCGTTCTTCTTTAGCAAGAACCGAATGAACAATTACTTTAAATTTTTCGTATGCTAAATCCATTACATCTTTTACAAGAGCGTCATCTAAAACAGGAATATTTAATTCGCGTTTTTGTTTACCGGATTCTGCTTTAAGTTCAAGTTGAAGATCAACTAATTTTTTAATTTCAGCTTGAGCGAATTTTAATGCATCCAATAAATCTTGTTCACCGATTTCTTTGGATTCTCCCTCAACCATCATAATCGAATCTGAGGTTCCGGCAACAACAAGTTCAATATCGCTTTCTTTAATTTGCTTTATGGTGGGGTTGACAATAAACTCGCCGTTTATCCTTCCGACTCTAATTTCGGCACAAGGACCGTCGAATGGGATGTTGGAAATTGTCAGTGCGGCAGAAGCGCCAACAGCGGCTAAAACGTCCGCGTCATTTTCACCATCGTGTGAAAGAACAAAAGCAATAACTTGAGTTTCATTCTTAAATTCTTTAGGAAAAAGAGGACGGATGGGACGGTCAATAAGCCGCGAACTTAAGATTTCCTTTTCAGTAGGTCTTCCTTCACGCTTGATAAATCCGCCAGGAATTTTTCCAGCAGCCGAAGTTTTTTCGCGGTATTCAACTTGAAGCGGAAAAAAATCTTGACCTTCTACAGCCGTTTCCGCTGCAACAGAGGTAACAAGAACCATCGTGTCACCATATTTAACCATAACAGCACCATTTGCTTGTTTAGCAAATCTACCCGTTTCAATCGAAAGTTTCTTACCACCAATTTCTACTTCTTTTATAACTAACATTTAAAACCTTTACTTTCTAATATTCAATTCTTTAATTATAGCTCTGTATCTTTCAATATCTTTATCTGAAAGATAATCCAGAAGCCTTCTTCTTTTTCCGACCATCATCATCAATCCGCGCCTTGAGTGATGATCTTTTTTGTGCACATTAAAGTGATCGGTCAATTCATTAATTCTTTTTGTTAAAAGAGCAATCTGCACTTCCGGTTTACCGGAATCTTTTTCATCCTTGCCATACTGTTTTATAATAGCAAGTTTTTCTTCTTTGGTCATTCTATCTATCCTTATTTTATTATACAATGTAACCCCAGAATAAACCGGGATTAATTAACTAAATTATTTAAAATATTTCTTCCAATTTCAGTGTCTTTCTTCATCTGCTTAATAAGTTCTTCAGCCGAAGAAAATCTTTCTTCCCCACGAATTCTTTCAACTACATTAACTGAAACAAATTTGCCGTAAATATCTGCATCGAAATCTAAAATATACACTTCGGTTGTAATTTTTCCTTCGTTATAGAAAGTAGGACGCTTGCCTATGCTCATAACTCCCGAAAACTTTTCATCGTCCATGATAAATTCCACGGCGTATATTCCCAGAGCCGGAAGCAGTTTATTCTTGTCTTCAAGCTCGATGTTTGCGGTAGGAAAGCCGAGCAATCTTCCTCTTTGATCGCCTTTAACAACAATTCCGCTAAAAGAATAAAATCTATTTAAGAACGAATTGGCAACCTTTATATCGCCGCCGATTAGAGCATTTCTAATTTTAGTACTGCTCATTATAATTCCATTTTGGTAAACAGGTCCAACAACCGATAATTCAAAATCAAATTCTTTTCCCATTTCTCTAAGTGTTTGCTCATCGCCGCCCCTGCCTTTGCCAAAACGATGATCATGGCCGATTACAATTTCTTTAACACCAATTGAGTCAATTATATATTTTTTAACAAACTCTTCGGAAGTTAGTTGAGAAAATTCCTTAGTAAAATTGATTACTAATAAATTCTGGATACCCAAATTTTTAATAATCTCAATTTTTTCTTGAAAGGTATTTAAGAGTTTAATTTCGTCACCTTTCGCAATAATAGTTCTTGGGTGCGGATCAAAAGTAATTAAAAAACTTCTCGAATTCTCCGTTTCCGCATCTTCGACAACCTTCTCGATTATTTTTTTATGACCCGGATGAATCCCGTCAAAAGTACCTAAAGTCAGAATTGTATTCTTATCTTTGTTTACCTCTGAAAGGTTATAAAATATTTTCATCACAACGTTTATCTAAACTATAATTGATAAATATAAGCCTTTTCAGGCTGAAAATAAAATTACTTAATCACGCCCTAAACATATTGAATTTTAAGAGGCTACGTAATTTGAACTACCGGTCAATATTTTTTCAATAAAATTATCTACTGAAATTGCATTTTGCACTTCATATTCTCCAATTTTTGTCCGTCTAAGCGAGCTTAACAAACCTCCACAGCCTAATTTTTTCCCAAAGTCATCAGCAATTACACGGATATAAGTACCTTTTGAACATGTAATTTCAAAAAAAACTTCAGGCAAATTAATATTTGTTATTTCAAATTTTGAGATTGTAACTTCCCTCGCATTTCTTTCAACTGTTTTTCCCTTCCTAGCAAGTTTGTAAAGGGATTTGCCATGATGTTTCATAGCTGAGTACATAGGAGGAACTTGTTTTATTAGACCGAGAAATTGATCCCGAACATTGAATATATCTTTTTCACTTATTCCTTCTATAGATTTTTCTTCAGTCGTTTCAGTTTCGAGGTCCATTGAAGGTGAAGTTTTACCGAGCAAAATTGTTCCGCAATAAGTTTTTTGAAGATCCTGGAATTGGGTAATCTCCTTGGTTTTTTTTCCAGTGCAAACTATCAACAAGCCTGAAGCCAGTGGGTCGAGAGTACCCGCATGTCCAACTTTTTTTGTTCCTGTAACTTTTCGGATTTTATAGACAACTTTAAATGATGACCACCCAAACGGTTTGTCTACTAGAATAGATTCTCCATTATCAAAATTACACTGTGAAAAATTAATCGTTTCCCTTGTTATCATTCTCGTGAATTTTTTTTAATAAACCTTCTATCTTTTCAACATAATCTAATGTATCGTCTATAAAGAATTTTAACTCCGGAACAAATTTTATTTTTATTCTCGAAGCAAGTTCCGAACGGATAAATCCGGTTGTTGCGCGTACTTTTTCAAGAACAACTTCACGTTTTTCTTTTTCAAATACGGAGAGATATATTTTGGCAAGTTTAAGATCGGGTGTAACTTTTACCGTAGTGATTGTTACAAATCCAAAAGCCGGGTCGTTCAGCTTATATAGGAAGATTAAACTTATTTCTTCCTTTATCAAGTTTTCAACTTTATCAATTCTATGCTGCATGTTATCTACCTCCTACTTACAATAAAATAGAAATTTTCTCAAATGAAAATTTCAAGTAGCCTTAAGGGCTATGCAAGTTTTTTCTTTGTTTCGACTATCTTATAAGATTCAATAATATCACCGGCTTTAATATCATTAAAGTTGGCAATATTAAGTCCGCATTCATATCCTGCATCTACTTCCCTTACATCATCTTTGAATCTCTTTAATGACGCAATTTCACCTTCGTGAATAACAATTCCGTCTCTTATAATTCTAACTTTGCTGTTCCTGGTAATTTTTCCTTCTTGGACATAACAGCCCGCAATAGTTCCAAATTTTGGAACTTTAAATGTGTCCCTAATTTCCAAAGTAGCCGTAACTTCCTCAGAAAGGACAGGCGACAGCAGTCCTTCAAGAGCAGATTTAACTTCGTTTATTGCATCGTAAATAACGCTGTACAAACGAATGTCAACATTTTGAGTTTCAGCAAGCTTGCGGGCATTTAAGTTTGGTCTCACATGGAAGCCAATAATAATAGCGTCCGAAGCAGAAGCTAAGAGTACATCGCTCTCGGAAATTCCGCCAACTCCTTTATGAATAACTCTCACTATAACTTCATCTGTTGAGAGCTTCATTAGCGAATCGGACAGTGCTTCAACAGAGCCGTCAACATCGCCTTTTACAATTAATGCAAGTTCCTTAACTCCGCCAATACTGATATTCTTTGCAATCTCATCAAGAGTAATATGGTGAACTTGTTTTTGATCCTGTTCGCGTTTAAGCTGCTGGCGTTTTAATCCTACTTCTCTCGCCATTTTATCGGATTCAACGACGACAAATGTATCGCCAGCCTGTGGTGCTCCTTCAAAGCCAAGCACTAAAACCGGAGTTGAAGGCGGCGCCTCGGCAATTTTATTTCCTCGTTCATCAAACATTGCACGAACTTTTCCTTGAAAAATTCCTGCTACAAAAGGATCACCTACTCTCAAAGTACCTTTTTGCACAAGTATGGTTCCGGTAATTCCTCTTCCTTTATCAAGCTGAGATTCAACTACAACTCCTCTTGCCAGTCGATCTGGATTAGCCGTAAGATCTAGGACGTCTGCCTCGAGAAGAATTTTCTCCAGGAGAAGACTTACATTCAAACCGCTTTTAGCTGACAGCTCAACGCATTGATATTTGCCTCCCCATTCTTCAACTAAAATATTTCTTTCCGCAAGCTGCTGCTTAATTCTTTCGGAATTAGCCCCCGGCTTATCGATTTTATTTATTGCGATGACTATTGGAACACTTGCTGCCTGGGCATGATTTATAGCTTCGATTGTTTGCGGCATTACCGCGTCATCGGCAGCAACAACAAGAACAACAATATCTGTAAGCTGCGCACCGCGGGCTCTCATTGCAGTGAATGCTTCGTGACCCGGTGTATCAAGGAAAGAAATAAATTTATTGTCGCCAACATTTACTCTGTAAGCTCCGATGTGCTGTGTAATTCCGCCAGCTTCACCGGCAACCACGTTTGAGCTCCGGATATAATCTAGAAGCGATGTCTTACCATGATCAACGTGACCCATTATTGTAACAACCGGAGACCGGTGCGTTAATTTTTTCGGATCGTCCGGGAAATCATCCAGCGCTTCCGAAGTATATTCTTTTTGAAACTCAACCTCGAAACCGAATTCATCCGCTACGAGTGTAATGGTTTCTACATCAAGCCGCTGATTTATCGAAACCATTAATCCAAGCTCAATACATTTTGAAATTACATCGCTAACCGGCACATGCATCAAATTCGCAAGTTCATTAACGGCAATAAATTCAGTAACGCTTATTTTATTAAGGTCAAGAGACTTTTGCTCAAGACGGCGCTCTTCTTCGGCTTCTCTTTCTTTTCTTTTTTTCTTCCTAAGGCTTGCTCTATCGGAAACAACCGAATCATCCATGCTCAGCATAGTTTTACGAATTGCTTCCTTTACTTCTCTCTGATCAATTTCAAAACGCTTAATTCGTTTTTTCTTCTTTACGATAGGAATTTCTTCAACTACTGCGTCGGGACTTTTCTTTTTAGGCTTTGGCTTTCTCTTCTTTTTAACAACATCACTTTGAGCCTGGGTTTGAGTTGTTTCTTTTGTTTCTACAATCTCTTTCTTTTCAACTTTTTTTGTATCTTCGCCCAAATCAATTCTGCCAACAACTTTTAATCCCTTTTTCTTTGAGGCTTCAAGATCCTTTGGAGATACAAATTTCGTTTCTTCTTCTTGAACTTGTTCTTCGACTTGAGATTCGGCTGCGGGTGCTTCTATCGGCAAGGCAGGTTCTTCAACCGGTTTTTCAATTTGAGCGGCTTCGTGCGCAACACTTTCAACCGATACCGGTTCTATTGCAGCGGCTTGTTCCTTTTCATGCTGAACTTCAACTTCAACGGCTACAGGCTGCTCAACTATAGACTCATCTGCTTTTGCAGGTAGTTTTTCTTTTTCCTTTGCCTTTTCTTCCTCTTCAACTTTATCTCCCCTTTTTTTGTTGAACTCTGCTATTTTCTTTTTATGCTTTTCGGCTTTCTCTATATCCTTTTTAAAGTGATCGTTAATTTCCTTGAGCATCTCATCAGAAACTAAAGAGTTGGGACCTTTAACTTCAAATCCTTTTTTGCGTAAAAATTCGACGAGATTTTCGGTCGATAGATTTATCTCAGAAGCTAACTTTACAACTCTCAGTTTTTTAGATTGGGTTTCGGACATAAATTAAGCGCCTTTATCTACTCTTCTTCTTCAAACTGTGATTTAATCAATTCGATAATTTCTGCTATTTTCTTTTCGTCAAGACCTTCAATTTCTTTTAACTTTTCCGGGCCGGCTTGAAGAACTTCTACCGCTGTGTCGTAGCGATGATTAATCAATAGCTCATAAATTTCGTTACCTAATTCTTCTTTCAGATCGATCAACTCAATATCTTCTTCATATTCTTCAAACGGCTTTTCTTCTCTTAAGATTTCTATTTCATAGCCGGTAAGCTTTATCGCAAGCCGGATGTTAACGCCGTTTCTTCCGACAATTAAAGAAACCTGATCGCTGTCGGCTGTTACAATCGCCTTTTTTGCATGAGTATCAACCTCTATTTTTTTAAGCTTTGCCGGAGCCAACGCTTTTTGTATGAAGACTGACGGATCGTTGGAATAATTTATTACATCAATATTTTCGTTGCTCAACTCTCTAACTATTGCGTGAATACGAACGCCCTTCATTCCAACGCACGCGCCTACGGCATCAATTCTGTTGTCCTGCGATTCAACCGCTACTTTGGCTCTTTCGCCTGGTTCACGCGCTATTGCTTTTATATCAATAATGCCATCATAAATTTCGGGAATTTCTATTTCAAATAATCTTCTTAAAAATGTATTGTCAGAACGTGAAATAACAATCAAAGGTCCGCTGTTGGTTTTTTTAACTTCTTTTACAATTGCGCGAATCGTTTCGCCTTTCTTGTATCTTTCATAAGGAATTTGTTCGTGGCGGGGAAGTAGCAATTCATTTTTATTATGATTAACAAGAATATCATTTTTCCTTATCTGGTAAATATCGCCTACCACTATTTCGCCGAGCAATTCATTATATTCATTGTAGACAACATCTTTTTCTATTTCTCGGATTTTTTGATTAAGCCCTTGCTTTGCTAAGGTAATCAATCTTCTGCCAAAAGATTCAAGCGGAAGTTTTTCCACAAAATCATCGCCTACGTCCAGTTCGTCTTCATTGCCGCGCTTATTAACTTCATCTATTGATATTTGGGTATTCGGATTTTCAATAGATTCAACAACCTGGCGCTCAAGAAAAATTTCTATATCGCCTCTGTCCATATTAACAACCACATCGAACTTTGCTTCTTCTCCATACTTCTTTTTAACAAGCATACCGAAGATTTCTTCAATTATGCCTGCCAAAACATCTTTGTCGACTCCTTTTTCTCTTACCATCTGGGCAAAAGATTCAACGATATCTGCGTTCATTTCTTAGTTTCCTCCGTCAAGAAAAACTTACTATTACTTTAGCTTTTGTTATGTTATTAAAATTAATTGTTGCTTCGTTTCTATTATCCGATAAAAAAGTTAATTCTTCGCCTTCAATGCTGACAAGCTTACCTATAATTTTTTTTGTCTCGTCGTTTCGTTTATAGGAAATTTCAAATTTACGGTTGATGTGTTTCGGATATTGTTTTAAGAACTTTAATGGTCTGTCAACGCCGGGAGACGAGACTTCTAAACGATAAGAAGAATCTATTAAGCCAAGCTTTTCCACCTGCTCATCAATTTCCCTGCTCACCTTCGCACAATCATCGGCTGAAACATTTTTTTCACCGTCGATAAATATTTCAATAATTCTGCTCTTAGGGTTGCCGCGGAAAATAATATCAACAAGAAAGAAACCATTCTCTTCTGATTTTTCCGATGCAATTTTAGTAATATTTTCATTAAATAAATTCATAGAAACAAAAATCGCCCTCAAGAGGGCGAAAAAGATGAACAAACTTAATATTATTTTATCCAATAAGCAAGAAGCAGCTTAGTACCTTTAAACATGAATTGGATTTGCAACCAATTCATTAATTCCGATAATGAAACCTTCGGCATGTTTAATATTATAAACTCAAGACCTTTAGCTTTTAATAGTAAAGATCACTCAGCCTAATAATAAAAATGGAACTGCAGCAGCGCTGAATTCTGCTTCGGTGTTGGCTGTCCCGAAACAGGATGCTGAAACTGGAACCTGTATTCAGGAATAATCTCAACAAAGCTGTAAGGATAAAAGCTGAATCCCAAAACTAATCTTGAAACATCATCATTAGTAACGTTTGTGTTCGGATCAAATCTATCGTAACGGGCGACTGCTTCCAAGCCCTTTATAAGGACGTAAGAGGCTTCGAGCATTTGTGCAGTCGATTTTGTGCCTGTTATAAGATAATCCTGTGCGATATCATATTCGCCGATTAGTGTAAAGCTGCTTATTCCAAATCCTAAAAACCCTCCATACATATTTACTTTGTGCCCCGACGGAACCTGAGTGTAGATTAAAGGTCCCTGGAAATTTGTGAAAGAACCGCCGAACATTAATGCTAATTTATTTGCAATAACAGGATTGAATTTTATCGAAGCAGTATATGATGGATCACTTTGGAAGTTAAGAGAAACCGGGCTTCCAACGCTTGCTGTAAAGATTCCGAAATCGGAAATGTTATAACCGACCTCAACACCTGTTACACTGTATCTTGGATCGAAAATTAATCCCTGCCGCTGGTTTGTTGCGAACAAATACCCGAGATCCCCGCCGCGTGTGTATGCCGTATGGTCATCAAGCAGTACTCCATAGTCCGGTACAAAAGCACCGGCTTTTATGTAACTATCATTTGGCAGAATATGTGCCGTAGCAAACCCTACCCATGTCGAATTAACAAAATCATAGTTGGAATAAACATCAATCTTATCAAGAATCTTTGCATTCAAATAAAAAGAGCCCTGCATTTTTTGAAATGCTGTTTTTCCAAGCTCCTGTGAATAAATGTACTGAGTGCGGTAATCAAACCCGAAAGTAATATTTTTTCCTATCTCGTTTCCCATAGTTAAGTCTTTATCTCTTTCGGTTGGAGAAATAAGCGGAAGAACTCTTAAACCGTAATGCCACCCGCCGTGTGTTCTCATGCCGCCTCCGTCGGGATCGACATGGCAATCGGCGCATTGAGCTCCCATTCTTAAAGCAAAACGCGGTAATGCAAAATTATGCCTTGCGGCTAATAAAATTATGAATAAAGCTAACCAGAGTTTTGATGTTCTCATTATTTTCTCTTTATGTTATTGGATGGTTGAATCTTTTAAGTTAAAAATATGCCGAATTATATTAATTTTCAAAACACCTTTTTATCCTGTGTTGTAAAACATTTATTGCTTTTTCTATTGACGTAAAGCCTTTTCTTTAACATTGATTCCAAAACCTTTCTTATTTACTTTTAAGCCCTAATTATTTGGGATTATGAAAAAAATTTTAATCTTAGGATCAACCGGGTCCATTGGAATAAATACATTAAATGTAATTAGAAAATTCCGGGACAAATTTGAAGTAGCTGCGCTTACCGTAAATACTCGAATCGATTTGCTTGAACCACAAATAGAAGAATTTCATCCGGAATATGTAGTGGTAAAAGATGAAGAAGCCGGAATAAAGCTGAAAAGAAAAGTCGGCAATAAATGCGTTGTGCTAACCGGCGCTTCAAGCTTAATTGAAATTGCTGCAAACCTGGATTACGATATTTTTGTCGGCGCTATGGTCGGATTTTTCGGACTTGCTCCTACTCTTGAAGCAATTAGACGCGGCAAAAGAATTGCGCTTGCAAATAAAGAAACTCTTGTAGTAGCCGGAGAGCTTGTAACAAATCTTTGTAAAGAATATAATGCAAAGCTTATTCCAATAGACTCGGAGCATAGTGCGATTTATCAATGCCTTGAAGGCGAAACTCATGAGTCCGTAGAAAAATTAATTTTAACAGCATCAGGCGGACCTTTTCATAAAAAGGACAAAAAGTCTTTTGAAGAAATAACCGTTGAAGAAGCGTTAAATCATCCCAACTGGAAAATGGGAAATAAAATTACGATTGACTCGGCAACATTAATGAATAAAGGACTCGAAGTTATAGAAGCACGCTGGTTATTTGGAATTACAAAAAATAAAATTGATGTGGTAATTCACCCGCAATCGATTATTCATTCTATGGTGCAGTTTGTTGATGGATCAATTAAAGCGCAGCTGGGATTGCCGGACATGAAACTTCCAATTCAATATGCTTTAACGTACCCGGACAGGATTCAAAATAATTTTGAAAGAACTAACCTTCCAAAAATCGGCAGTTTTTCTTTCTTTGAACCTGATCTTGATAAATTTGAATGCCTGCGAATGGCATACGACGCACTTAATGAAGGAGGAACCGCTCCATGCATTATGAATGCGGCTAACGAAATTGCCGTCGATAAATTCTTGAATGGAAAAATTAAATTCACAACTATACCAGTCTTTATAAACAAAGCTTTGGAAAAAATAGAAAATCATAAATCCCCCAACATTGAAACAATTTTTGAATGCGACAGGCAAACAAGAGAATACGTTTCTAAGCTAAACTAAAAAGGAGTTTCTTATTTAATGGATTACGTTATTTATTTTGCTATTACTATAGGCATTTTAGTTTTTATACATGAGTTCGGACATTTTGCGGCTGCCAAATTATTGGGAATGCATGCAGATGTTTTTGCGATTGGTTTCGGCAAGCGCTTGTTCGGCTGGAATAAAATTAATGGGTTTACGTTCGGTGATCTTCCGAAAGATTTTGACGGTCAGGGGAACACGGATTATAGATTGAGTTTATTACCTCTCGGAGGCTATGTTAAAATAGCTGGTATGGTTGATGAAAGCTTTGATACGGAATTTGCGAACCAGGATCCTAAGCCATATGAATTTAGAGCGCAGCCGACTTGGAAAAAAATTATTGTTATTACCGCCGGCGTTTTTATGAATTTGCTTTTGGCTTTGATGGTATTTTGGTGGTCAAACTTTTTCCATGGGCGGGAAATTACAAAAACAACTTCAGTCGGTTTTGTTGTTCCTCATAGCAAAGCAGATTCACTTGGGTTTAAAGTTTACGATAAGATTTTATCCATTAACGGAACACCGGTTGAAAATTGGGATGATGTGAGAACAGATGTTCTGGTAAAATATATCGGGCAAAATATTAATTTTAAGATAAGCAGAAACAACTCGATACAAAACATTAGTGTGGAAAAATCCGAATTTGCTTCTGATAAAAACCAGGGATTTTTTCTCATCCCAAACGGCGTTAAGCCCGGCGTTGTCCAGGTTCTGCCTAATTCTCCCGCAAGTAAAGGCGGATTAAAAGAAGGCGACATTTTCCTATTAATAAACAAAAGCCCGATATATTCAAGCCAGGAAGTAACACAAATAATTTCCAGTCATAAGAATATTCCGATTCCTATTCTTGTTGAAAGAGGAAAAGATACTCTTAATTTATCTGTTACACCGGGATCAAACGGAATGATCGGCATAGGTCTTGGCGATATATTCACCGGTCCTGTTGAAATTAAAACTTACGGATTCTTTTCTTCATTCTATCATGCCGGTGATGATATAATGAATTACACAGCGCTAACGCTTCAGATGATTGGCAAAGTTTTCACAGGCAAGGTTGAGTTCGGAAAAGTTTTTGGCGGTCCGATTAAGATCGCAGAGTTTGCTGTTAAATCCGCTGACAACGGAATTTTAAGTTTCATATACTTCCTCGCTTTTTTAAGCTTAAGCCTTGCGTTAATAAATATTTTCCCGTTCCCGGCTTTAGACGGCGGGCATCTTGTTATGATTATAGTTGAAGGAATAATGAAAAAAGAAATTCCAATCAAAGTAAAAGTTGCAATTCAAAACGCAGGGTTTGTAATTCTGCTGCTGCTTATGGCTTTCATAATTTATAACGATATTATGAACCTATAATTTTTTAGTATAAAATCATATTAAGCCTCAAAGATTTACAAAGTCTTTGAGGTTTTTTAATTATTAATCGGATTAATGGAAATTTTATACACATCTTTAATTTTTTTTAATTGAATTCAACCGCATTTAACTTTATTTTTGTAGCGGGAATTAGGTTAATTAAATTTAAAAAACGGAGTAATAATGTTAAGTAAAATTCAAGAGTTGTTAGGAAGCGAAGCTGAATCACTTTTAGGTTACAAAGCTAAATTTCCAAAAGAGCAGCTTCATTTGCCGGGTCCGGATTTCATAGATAGAATCTTTGCCCAGAGCGACAGAAATATAAATGTTTTAAAAAATCTTCAATGGATTTTTATGAGCGGCAGATTAACCGGTACAGGTTACGTTTCTATTCTTCCTGTTGATCAAGGAATTGAACATACCGCAGGCGCATCGTTCGCACCAAACCCGCAATATTTTGATCCTGAAAATATTATCAAGCTTGCCATTGAAGGCGGATGCAACGCAGTTGCCTCTACGCTGGGAGTGCTCGGAATGTGCTCAAGAAAATATGCACACAAAATCCCGTTCCTTGTAAAGCTTAATCATAACGAACTTCTAACTTATCCGAATAAGTTTGATCAAATTATGTTTGCTAACGTTGAGCAGGCTTACGAAATGGGCGCCGCTGCAGTTGGCGCTACAATTTATTTTGGTTCCGAAGAAAGCAACAGACAAATTATTGAAGTAAGCGAAGCATTTCACCGCGCTCACGAATTGGGTCTGGCAACCGTACTTTGGTGCTATCTTAGAAACGAAGCATTCAAGACAAAAGAAAAAGATTATCATGTGGCTGCAGATTTAACCGGACAGGCAAATCACCTCGGCGTTACAATCGAAGCAGACATCATTAAACAAAAGCTTCCTGAATGTAACGGCGGCTTTGATGCATTGAAGTTCGGAAAGACGAGCAAAAAAGTTTACACGGACTTATCTACTGACAATCCAATTGATTTAGCGCGCTACCAGGTAATCAGCAATTATATGGGTAGAGCAGGATTGATCAATAGCGGCGGCGCTTCAGGCGCTAATGATTTTGCCGAAGCTGCTAAAACTGCGGTTATTAATAAGAGAGCAGGCGGCATGGGTTTAATCTCCGGTAGAAAGGCTTTCCAGCGCCCAATGGCTGATGGCGTTAAGCTCTTAAATACTATTCAAGACGTTTATCTCGAAAAAACTATTACAATAGCTTAAATTTATTTTTCGTAGACGGAGCAAAAACTCCGTCTACATTCCTAAAGAATTTCAGATGGGAAAAAATTTAGTTCGTAATTATTAGAAATATCTTTGAGAGATTTTAATTAGAGCAGGCAGAAAAATTTCTATTCCATTTTCATATCGCGGGTCATAAGATCTGTAGTTGCTTTTACCGGGTCTTTATCTTCAAATAAAATTTTAAATACTTCATCAACAATCGGCGTCTCGATATTATTTTGTTCAGCTAACTGCGAAGCCGACCTGCTGGTTTCAACTCCTTCGGCAACCATACTCATTGATTTCAAAACTTCTTTTAATTTTTTTCCTGCACCGATTTGCTCGCCTACAAACCTATTGCGGCTGTGCCGGCTCATGCAAGTTACAATTAAATCTCCCATGCCCGATAAGCCTGAAAAAGTTTCAGGGCACGCGCCCATGGCAACACCGAGTCTTGCAATTTCAGCAACTCCGCGCGTCATTATTGCTGCTTTAGTATTATCGCCAAATTTTGCCCCGTCAATTATTCCCGCCCCTATAGCAATTACATTTTTTAAGGCTCCGCCAAGCTCAACGCCAAGAACATCCGTCGATGAATAAACTCTAAAATATGAGGTCATGAAAGTTGATTGGATTGATCTCGAAGTTGCGTGATCTTTTGAAGAAGCAACTACGGCGGTTGGAATTCTTCTGCTAACTTCTTCCGCGTGGCTTGGACCTGATAACACTCCAATTTGGTTTTCGTCTATTGAAGGAATTTCATCTTTTAACATTTGAGACATAGTCATCAAAGTTTTTATCTCAATCCCTTTGGCAACACTCACCAAGATAGAATTTTTTATGTCTGAATAATTTATCTCTTTAATCACGCTTCGCAAAAACTGAGATGGAACAGCCATAACAATCATGTTTTGATTGGACGTCGATTCATCAATATCATGTGTAATTAAAATTTCATCTGGAATGGTTATACCGGGAAGATAATCTACATTTTCTTTTTTCTTGTTAAGAAGCTTTGCGTAGTTCTTTTTGTATTCCCAGAGGGTAATGTTGTGTCCGTTATAATGAAGCAGGATGGCAAGGGTTGTGCCCCAGCCTCCGGCACCTAAAACAGATATTTTCATCAATTAGTCGAAGGATTATTTCTTTTTTGAAAAGCTTACTTTACTTTCACTGCCATTTAAAAGACGAACAACATTTTTTCTGTGCGTAAAAATAACCAGTAACGACACTCCGATAACGAAAGGCAGTAAGGTGTCATAACCAGGAATATGAACATCAAAAATATTTTCTCTGATTATTAAAGTCAGAGGCACTGATACGGCTCCTATGATTGATCCGAGAGATACGTATCTTGAAACAGTAACAACCAGGATAAAAACTCCAAGCGCGACTAACATATCAACAGTCGAGATTATTAAAAGCATTCCAAGAGCGGTGGCGATTCCTTTACCTCCTCTAAAGCCTGCAAATACGGTCCATATATGTCCGATTACAGCCGATAGTCCGGCAATTATTTGAATCAAAGTAAAATCGTCGAACGGTGTCATGTTTGTAAAAGGCATTGAACCATAATGCAATCTTGCGACGAAAACGACTGCTAGAACTCCTTTAAACGCATCAAGGATAATTACAAGCAGACCAACCTTCCAGCCCAGTACGCGCATAACATTAGTGCCGCCGGCGTTGCCGCTTCCGAAATCTCTAATGTCCACACCTTTTACCGCCTTGGTTACTATAATGCTTGTGGGTATAGAACCAATTAAATAAGATAGTATTATTATTGTTGCAAGTAAAAACATATTAATATTCAAATTTAAGTCCGGCTAAAGTAATTATTATGAAGTTAATATTCAATGGTATAGGATACACTGAATATTATCGTACCTATAATGAAAAATGTTTAACCGACTATTTTTTTTAATAATTCTAAATCAGATTCCGTTGTAACTTTGAAATTTATTAAAGAACCCTCAACGATATTTATTCTTTTCCCAATTCTCTTTACCAGGATTGACTCGTCTGTACCGTAAAAATTTTGTGAATAAGCTTTATCCATAGCTTTCTTAATTTCCTTATAAGAGAAAATTTGCGGTGTCTGAACGTAATAAATTTCGTCCCGGCTAATATAATCATCAACAAAATCGTCACCTTTTATTAAAGTGTCTTTCGCCTTTACGCAAACAAGAGCGCTGCCTTTTTCCCGGGCAGTAATAATCGCATTATTAAGAATCTCATTAGGCAGCAATGGGCGCGCAGCATCGTGAACAACAATAAGATCATCCGGCTCGGCTTTAATTGTCAAAAGAGCGTTATAAACAGAATCCTGCCTCTGCTTTCCGCCTTCTATAATTGATTTAATTTTTGTTAAGCGATATTTAATTTTAATTTTTTGAAGAACATTAAAATAGAAGGGATCCGCAGAAATAATTATTTCATCTACAAACTTACATTTTTGAAAAACTTCGAGAGTGTAAACGATCAATTCTTTCCCTCTAATTTTCAAATATTGTTTAGGAGCGGAAAACCCGCTCCTAACACCTTTCCCTGCTGCCGGGATAATTACATAAGTTTTCATATAATAAGCATAGCATCGCCGTAGCTTAAAAATCTATAATTTTCTTTAAGCGCTTTTTTATAAGCCTTCATAACAAACTCGGTTTCGCCGAATGCGCCAACCAGCATTAGTAACGTTGATTCCGGGACATGGAAATTTGTAATCAACTTCTTGGTTACTTTAAAGTCATAAGGAGGATAAATAAATTTATCTGTCCAGCCTCTGTTTGGTTTAACAAAACCTTCCGCAGTTGTACTTGTTTCGAGTGCTCGACATGCGCTTGTACCAACAACAAAAACATTGTGCTTTGCATTTATTGCTTTATTAATTAATTCGGATGATTTCGGAGTAATCTCGAAATACTCGGAGTCCATTTTGTGCTTTGTTAAGTCTTCAACTTCAACAGGTCTGAAAGTGCCAAGTCCGATATGAAGAATAACAGGCACTATTTGTATACCTTTCTTTTCAATTTTTGCCAGAAGCTTTTGTGTAAAATGCAGCCCGGCAGTAGGAGCCGCAACCGCTCCATCAACACGTGCGTAAACTGTCTGATAATCTTCTTTATCGGAAGGCTCCGGTTCTCTTTTTATATAAGGAGGAAGAGGTGTTAATCCGATTTTTTCTACGGCTTTAAAAACATTTCCAGGCTGATTGAAGCGGACTGTTCTGCCGCGCGAAGTCGTGTTATCGATTACTTCACACCAAAGCTTGTCGTTAAAATAAATTTTATTCCCGATTCTCACCTTCCGCGCCGGGTCTACAATAACATCCCAGATGCATTCATCCGCGTTAAGCTCTCGTAGCAAGAATACTTCTATCTTTGCGTTTGTCTTTTCTTTCTTTCCGTACAACCTTGCCTGGAACACTTTGGTTTCATTAACGACCAGAACATCGCCCTTTTCCATATAGTCTACTACATCAGTGAAAACTTTGTTTTCTATTTCCTGAGTCTCTCTATTTAGAACCATTAACTTTGATTTATCACGCGGAGAAACCGGGTGCTTTGCAATTTGTGTTTTGGGTAGATTGTATTTGAAGTCTGATAATTTCATTCTTCATTACCTTTGTTTAGTTAAGAATTAATTCAAGGAGGAAGTATACTCTGCTTCCTCCCGTATGAATTTGTTATTATTTATTTTTTCTTCGAAGATGTTTTTTTCTTAGATGCTTTGGCTTTGCTTGATTTCTTAGCGTTTTCTTTCACAACCGCACGGGCAGCAGCTAATCTTGCAATAGGAACTCTGAACGGTGAACAGCTAACATAGTTCAATCCTGTTCTATGGCAGAATTCTACCGAAGAAGGTTCGCCGCCGTGTTCGCCGCAAATACCTACTTTAAGATCCGGACGAGTTGAACGACCTCTTTCGGTTCCCATTTTAACAAGCTGTCCAACGCCTTCCTGGTCAAGAACTTCAAACGGATCGCTCGGTAAAATTTCATCTTGAACATAAAGAGGAAGAAACTTGCCGGCATCATCTCTTGATAATCCAAAAGTTGTTTGAGTAAGATCGTTTGTTCCAAAGCTGAAGAACTCTGCGCCTTTTGCAATTTGATCGGCAGTTACCGCCGCTCTTGGAAGCTCTATCATTGTTCCAACCATGTAAGCAATTTTTTTGCCTTTTTCTTTCATAACTTCATCGGCAACTCTTCTTACAATCGCTTCCTGAAGTTTGAATTCCTTAAGATCACTAACAAGTGGAATCATAATTTCCGGTTTAACCTTAATTCCTTTCGCAGCTACATCGCATGCAGCTTCCATAATTGCGCGCGCCTGCATTTCCGTAATTTCAGGATAAAGAATGCCAAGTCGGCAGCCTCTGAAACCAAGCATCGGATTGAATTCATGTAAGCTGTCAATCTTTTGTTTCAATTTTTCTACAGGAATGTTCAATGCGTTTGCAAGTTCTTCTTGTTCTTTATCCGAATGAGGTAAAAATTCATGAAGCGGCGGATCCAAAGTTCTAATTGTTGTTGGAAGCCCTTTCATGACTTCAAATATTCCTGCGAAGTCTTCTCTTTGAAGCGGAAGAAGCTCGGCAAGAGCTGATTTTCTATCTTCCAATGTATCGGAGACTATCATTTTTCTAACGGACATAATTCTATCGCCGCCAAAGAACATGTGCTCTGTACGGCAAAGACCTATACCTTCGGCGCCGAATGCAATTGCGTTAGACGCTTGATCTGGCTGATCGGCATTTGTTCTCATATTCAATCTTCTCAATTTATCTGCCCAGCCCATCAAGCTTGCGTAGGTTTGATAAATCGGAGAATCTTTCGCTTCAAGTGTTTTGTTGATTAAAACCTGAATAACTTCTGATGGCTTGGTCTCAATTTTACCGGAAATAACTTCACCGGTTGTTCCATCGATAGAAATATAATCCCCTTCGTGAAGAAGAATATCTTTGCCATCAACTCCAACACTTCTATCTTTATAATTAATCTTTAACGTACCGCAGCCTGCAACGCAAACTTTTCCCATCTGACGCGCTACCAAAGCCGCATGAGAGGTCATGCCGCCGCGAGCCGTCAAAATACCTTCGGCAGCGTTCATTCCTTTTATGTCTTCGGGGGAAGTCTCGATTCTAACAAGAACCACCTTCTCACCTTTAGCTGCCATCTCTTCAGCATCCTGCGCGCTTAAAGCAATTTTACCTGAAGCGGCACCAGGACCAGCGTTCAATCCTTTTGCAAGAAGCTTGCCTGCTTCAATTGCTTTGCGTTTCTGTTCAAGATCGAAAATAGGACGCAAAAGCTGGTTTAGCTGATTTGGTTCGATTCTATTAATTGCTTCTTCTTTTTCAATTAATCTTTCCTTAACCATATCAACAGCCATTTTAACTGCCGCGAATCCCGTTCTCTTACCAACGCGGCATTGAAGCATCCATAACTTGCCTTGCTGTATTGTGAACTCGATATCCATCATATCTTTGTAATGTTTTTCAAGAGTTTTTCTGATTCCGTCAAGCTGCTTATAAATTTTAGCATCGTCTTCTTTTAGCTTTGCTATTGGAAGAGGAGTTCTAATACCGGCGACTACATCTTCGCCCTGAGCGTTGAATAAATATTCTCCATAGAAAATATTATCTCCGGCGGCGGGATCGCGCGTGAATGCTACGCCGGTTCCTGAATCCTCGCCCATATTTCCAAATACCATTGACTGAACGTTTACTGCTGTTCCCCAATCTGTAGGAATACCATTTAGTTTTCTGTAAACAATTGCTCTTTCGTTCATCCATGAACCAAACACTGCTCCGATAGCGCCCCACATTTGTTCCATCGGATCATTCGGGAAGTCATAGCCGGTTTTTTCTTTAATAGCGCTTTTAAATTCTTCCACCAACTCTTTTAAATGATCGGCGGTCAATTCGGTATCTAGTTTAAATCCGTTAGAATGTTTTTTCCTTTCGAGAATTACTTCAAACGGATCTTCATCATGTTTATCAACAGGTTTAAGTCCAAGAACGACATCGCCGTACATTTGAACGAATCTTCTATAAGAATCATAAGCAAAGCGCGGGTTATTGGTTTTCTTAATTACACCTTGAACGGTTGTATCATTCAAGCCTAAGTTAAGGATTGTGTCCATCATCCCCGGCATGGAGGCTCTAGCACCGCTTCGCACAGAAACTAACAACGGATTTTCAGCGTCTCCGAATTTCGCACCCATTGCGGTTTCAACTTTTTTCAGAGCCGATAGAACCTGGTCCTTTAATTCTTTCGGGTATTTATTTTTGTTGCCGTAGTAGAATGTGCATACTTCGGTTGTAATCGTGAATCCGGCAGGCACTGGTAAACCGATATTTACCATCTCTGCTAGATTAGCGCCTTTACCTCCGAGAAGGTTTTTCATTTCAGCCTTTCCTTCGGCTTTCTTATCGCCAAAGAAGTAAACGTATTTTTGTTGTTTTGCCATTTTATTTTCCTTTATATTATTTGGGTAATATGAAAAAATATTATTCTATAATTTTTCAGTTGTTGATTAATTTTTTAAATAAATAATTCTTAAATGAAATTTCATCATCCATTTTCATTTTGATTTTCAGGAAGAAAATATCAATATCATCCAGTTCTCTTGAAAATTTATAAAGCTTAACGGCATCTTTCTCCGTAGTAACTACCGAGTGAGAATTGGTGTCGTAAAATTCTTTTCTAATTCTTTGAATTTCTTTCAAAGTATAATTTTTATGGTCCCTAAAAATAATTTGGTTGTGCGTGTCGATTTTAGTTTGCTCCAATGCATTAATAAACGAAAACGGATTTGCAATGCCGGATACAACCAAACTTTTTTGTCCTTCAAAATCTTCTATCTTGTAGAAAGTCTGCTTCTTAATATCAACCAGACCTACGGTTTCGTAATAAGCAGTAAAAATTATTTTTTCATCAAAATATTTTTTAACATCCTCTGGCACGCCTGCAATTTTAGAAAATTTTCGGTTGATAATTATTGCATCGGCTCTGTTTACTGAGCTAAAAGGCTCTCGCATCAAACCGCTTGGAAGAAGACTTTGGTTTAACAATCCTTTATCCAATAAAAATTTTTGTTCAAACAAAAGAAGATTTACATCACGGTAAATCCATCTATGCTGGAATGCGTCGTCAAGAACAATTGTATTGATTCCTGTTCTTTGAATTAATTTTCTTGCGCCGTCAACACGGTTCTCCGAGACAGCGGCAGGAAGATTAGTTTCTTTTACCGTATGATAAATTTCGTCACCGCACAAATCGACCGTTGTTAAAATTCCGCTGTCGTCCGAAACCAAAACAAAGCCGTGCGATTTCCTTCCGTAACCTCTGCTTAAAACTCCAACTTTCTTTCCGCTTTCTTTAAGAAGATTCGAAAGATAAATTACCATCGGCGTTTTCCCGGAGCCGCCTACCGTTAAGTTCCCGACAGAAATAACTTTTGCGTCGACTCTGCGGCATTTGTAAATTTTTTTATCAAAGAACAAATTTCTAATCTGAACAAGAAATAAATAAACCGGTACCAAAGGAAGCAATATATATCGCAAAAATTTCATTCACTCATTTTCCAATTATAATATCCAAAGCTAAAATAAATTCGCTTTGCTGCTCATTTCGTTCAGCTTTGCTTCACAATCTTTAATCACCCGCGAGACTTCATCATGACTTAATTTTTCATCGACATAAATTGGTTCCGAAAATAAAATATTTACCGATGAAAAAAGTTTTGGGACTTCAAATTTATCCCAGCTATTTAAATTACGTTTTCGTTTGACACCAACGGCAACCAGCACTACGGGCAAGCTGCTTCTTTTAGCCGTTATAACGGCTCCTGCTTTAAACTGATGCGGCGGTCCCTTCGGTCCGTCCGGCGTAATTGCGATTGACGATTTATTTTTCGCATAATCTACCATTATGCCAAGAGCTACATCGCCGCCTTTACTGCTTGAGCCTCGGACGACTTCATAATTCCACTGCTTTAAAATTCTTGCGAGCAAATCGCCGTCTTTACTTTTGCTGGTCAAAGCCGCAAAGTTTTTGTTTTTAAATAAGTACCAGGGTAAAAGCATACTGCCGTGCCAAAAAGCCAGTACAAAATTTTTTTTCTGACTCTCCAGGTCTTCAACTACATTTTTATTTGTGTAATTAAATTTCAAACTTTTACAAAGAACACTAACGGCAAAGTAAAGAAAATGATTTCCAAGAAATCTTAAAAAGTCCTGCCGTATACTCTTAAGCTTCATTTAGCGCTTGATAAATAATTTTTGCCGCTCTTTCAGAAGCTCCTAACGTTCCCAATCTCGATTTTATTATTGACATTCTTTTTTTTATCGAAGCGTAATAATTATCATCCGATAAAATCTTTTTCAGCTCTGAATATATCTTATTACCGGACACATCATTTTGAATCAGCTCTGTGGCGATGTTTTCACCGGCTACAATATTTGCCAATCCGATGTTATCGACTTTTATTAATCTCTTTCCAATCAAATAAGTCAATAAACTTGTTTTATATACTATAACCATCGGCAATTCAAATAAAGACGCTTCCAAAGTTGATGTGCCCGATTTTACGATTCCGACCTTGGAGTTTTTAAGCAAATCATATGTATAGTCTTTTACGATTTTAAAATCAGTCAAACCGGAAATTTTTTTAAATAAATTTTCGTTTATATTCGGTGAACAGGCAACGACAATCTGCATTCCGAATTCCTTTGAAATATTTTCCGCAGCCTTAATACACTCCGGGAAAATTTTTTCAACTTCATGCTGGCGGCTTCCGGGCAATATTAATAATATTTCTTTCTTACAATCGAGTTCTAATTTTTCGCAAAGCTTTGCTTTTGACAAAAGATTATAATCGTTAATTCTTTCAAGCAGAGGATGCCCTACAAATTTTACGTCTACTCCGCTTTCTTTATAGAAATCTTCTTCAAACGGAAAAACTACAAGCATCTTCGAAATAAGCTTTTTTATTTTTTTAATTCTTCCCGCGCCCCACGCCCAAATTTGCGGCGATATATAATAAATAATTTTTATCTCGAATTTTTTTAATTTTTTAGCGATGCTTAGATTAAAGCCGGGATAATCAATTAAAACAACTGTGCTGATTTTTTTTTCTTTTATAATTGCGATTAATTCTTTTTGAACTCGGTTGATAAAAGGAAGATGCTTAACCACTTCTGCAAAGCCTAGAAATGCCATGCTATTGATATGATAAGCAATCTGCATTCCAGCCGCTTTCATTTTGTCGCCTCCGATTCCGAAAATATTTATACCGGAGTCTAATCTTTTCAATTCTTTGACAAGAGCTGCACCGTGCATATCGCCGGAAACTTCCCCTGCTATTATCATAATATTTTTATCAGCCGGGTTCAAATAAATCTACATTCTTCTAAAAAACCAGATTAAAAAAATTGTTAACGATACAATCGCAAATGCCTGCAGAGTTCTTTTCTCGGACTTTAATCCTTCTTTAAGATTAAACGGAGGCTGCTCTACATTGTCCGCTTTGTACCGCGTTATTCTTGGGAAAATCCTCGGCACATTTTTAAGATAATCCTGATAATCTTTGCCGTAAGATTTTTGTAAATAATTTTCTTCTTCCTTAATTATGAAATGATATTGAATGAAAAAGAAAATCAGTGCAATAACTTGCAAATAAGGGAAAATGGAAAACGACATTATTCCAAGCCCGAAGTACATTAATATATTCCCAACGTAAAGAGGATTTCTAACACGCGCAAACGGACCGCTGATAATTAAAAAAGTGCCGCCGACGCTTCCTGTCGTACGCGTTTCACTGCCAGCCCAGCTTACGCCCCATAGCCGAATTGATTCGCCTATCAACGCAATTATAAAACCTCCTATCAAGCTCCAAATATTAGCGTCTTCATACAAAAACATTAATAATAAAAAAGGAATCGGAGTATAGCTCCTGTATTTAAAAAATTTCGAAGCAATTGATGAGTTTGTCATTTATTATTTTTATCAGTGGTTAATTTAAATTTTAATTCCAAAATTATTTTAGTAAGTCTATTCGGTTATATAAACTTCTTTTCTTTTCAGTTCCGCCTGATGGCGTTTTTTCAATCTCTTTTTAGATCGAAGCTGATCTATTTTCAAAACTACATCGTCAAAATTTCTGAAAGGGAAATAAGTTATTCTTTGCACCTCGCAAAATTTAAGAAGATCATTCTTCGCAAAAATAAAATCACAAAATTGCGCGGTGTACTTATCGGAATTTCCGTCGCCGATAAATATTGTAAAGTCATCTTCGCTGCTGTGATTGATAATATGGTTTCTCTTGCAATTAGCAGAACTCGTGCAGCTATTGTCCAGGAAAGGAAATTCCGGCACCAGAATATTTTCCTTTATTTGCAGCCTGTTTGAGTATACATGCAGGTGACTCAGCTTTTCTCTCTCAAAAATTCTATTAATATAAAAATCAAATCCGTCGCTGAGAACGAACATCTCTATTTTATTTTCAGCGCAATAATTTTCAAGATTTTTAAAAGTATGATCAACTTCGATGCTGTCGATAAATTCATATAAAGTTTCTTCATCAATATTTTCAACCGAGCCGCACAGCCTTAACCAGCAGTCCTTCGCCGTAATTTTATCGCTAAGCAAAAGAGAAATGACCGAATCAACCTTTTCTTTATTGCCGAACTTTCTGAAGACTGCTTCACCGACATCTTCTTTTGAAATTGTCCCGTCGAAATCGACAAATATTTTAAAAACTTTTTCCATCATTGCTAATTTGTTATTACCATTTTTTTTACTTCCACATAATCCTCACACTTAAAGCGATAAAAATAAATTCCTGGTTTTAAACCCTGCGCTGAGAAAGTTATGTGGCTTTCTCCCGATGGAAACCGTTTATCGTCGATCTGACTAATCATGTTCACATGGCTGTCGTAAAATTCTATCGTCACTCTATCGGAAGAAGGGAGATAAAAACTAATATCGGTAGAATCTGAAAATGGATTCGGGTTGTTTTGCATAACCATAATGTCCGAATTTTCTCCAAAATAATTTACTCGCGCTACATCAGATAACTGAATATTTCCGGTAGCGTCAGTTTGTTCAACCCGGTAATATAATGTCCCGGATGTGTCTGGCAAATCCAAATAATCATACTTCCGGCAGTTAAGATCTCCGTTTGATCTAAAAGTATAAATGGTTTTCCAGTAAGTACCGGATGTGTCGGACTCCACCGCTCTTTGAACATCATAAACAGCGGCTCCTCTTTCATTAGATACATCCCACGAAACTTTTACAGAATCATTTTCAACCTGAGCATAGAGACGAGACATTTGCGAAACAAAATTTCCTGTATTAAATATTTTTTGTGCGTAAATTTTATTTACACCTTTGCGCCGGTTTTTAAAAATTACTATTGCGCTGCTTCCGCCGCCGGATAAAAGACTCAGGTAACTCTTAGGTGTATTATAATTTGTCGCCGCCGCTAAGCCTAAAGGATTCCATACTAAATTTCCGTTTTTATCAATTCGTTGCGCATAAATATCTGCGTATGTCGAATCGGTTCTGCTGTCAATCCACGCAAGAATTACGCCGCCTTTCCCATCGCTGATTAAATGCTGACCGAACTGCTGACTTTTAATTGTTACAGCTTTAATACCGCCTCGATTCCACATCGCCCTGCCGCGCTTGTCAAATTTTTGCAAAACAATTTCTTTCTGTCTTTTAAACTCATTCGTCCAGCTTAAAACAATTGAGGAATCTGTATAAACTGCCTGCGGATTAACATCGTTACCTTTTAAATTTGCCGCAAGCTTTCCGCCGTTCGTCCAGAGTGTTTTTCCTTTATCATTAATAAACTGATGATAGATCACCCTGTCGGTACTTTGTATTTGCCACGCAATATATAAATCCGAAACGCCGGCTTTTGTTACCGTATAATTGAGCACATTACGAATTCTGCTTGAAATTTCAACCGGCTTTTTCCCCCAGGTTTCTTTCCCATCAGGGTTTATATGCTGACCAAAAAGAATTACTTTTTCTTCTATAACTTCAAGCCAAAACACGTATGCGCCGCCGCCGTCATCAGGTATTACCGAAGTCATATTTTTTTTAATTCTCGATTTGTTCAGAGAAACTTCATCATCCTTAAACATTTCTTCACCAGCGGGAGAAATTTTTTTCAACACTATTTTATAATCTCCGGTAATCTCCGGCTCTTTGTCAACGTAAGCAACAAAAGTGTTCCCGGAATTATCGGTGCGCATGGAATAATCGTCAACCTCATGATTTGACGAAGCTATCTCAACACCGTTATCCGACCATAAAAGGGTACCGTTATAATTCACACGTTGAGCCATCAAGTTTCCAGACTTAGAACTCGTAAAATCTTTCCATACTACCACTGCGCTGTTTGAAAATATCGGCGCGCAAACCGGGTTATCTTCGGGACCCGAAAGAGCAGTTATTTTTTTGCCGTCTGCTTTAAAGCTTATCCTTCCGCTGCCGTCTACGTGCATAAAATAAATTTCATTTTGAAAACCAAATTTATTGTCCTGCCAAAAAACAAAAGCTCCGCCGTTATCATCTTCTACTGCTGAAATATCAACCGGGTCAACAGTTTCAATTGCCAGTTCATTATTTACAGCAGGATTGCTTACCCACTGCGCAAAACTTACCCGCGACGAACTAATAAAAAACAACAAGAATAAAAGCGTCAATTGTTTCCTAAGCCCATTGTAAAAATATTTACAGGTACTTTTAAGAAACAAAATTCAAATCCTCATTAAATCTAACGCTTACTAATTTTGAAATTCCTTCTTCCTGCATTGTAACGCCGTACAGCGTGCTGGCGGCTTCCATCGTACGCTTGTTATGCGTTACTACGATGAACTGCGTGTCCTTGCTGAAGTCGTGAATTATTTTCGTGAACCGGTCTATGTTTGCGTCGTCAAGCGGCGCGTCAATTTCATCAAGTATACAGAACGGGCTTGGCTTTACTAAATAAATTGCAAACAATAATGCAATTGCCGTTAACGTTTTCTCTCCTCCGGAAAGAAGCTCAATTGAAGTCGGGCGCTTTCCTTTGGGTTTCGCTATAATTTCTATTTTAGCTTCAAGCGGGTCTGCGTTTTCTTCCAGGCGAAGATCTGCTTCATCGCCGGGATTAAATAATCCCCTAAAAATATTTATGAAGTTTGTACGGATTTTTTCAAATGTATTCATAAACAAAGCCTGAGCGTTAACATTGATCTCTTCAATAGTTTTTACTATATCTTTTTCAGATTCGATTAAATCATTGCGCTGCTTGTTTAGAAACTCAAACCTGGTTTTCTCTTCTTCATATTCGGAATACGCGAGAAGATTTATCGGACCGAGATTTTTTATTTGCTGCTTTAGCGCATGTACTTCATCAGCCCTCTGCTTAAAGTCGAACGCTTCATTATCTTCAAACTCTTTCAGTTCAATTGTTAAAGAATAATTTTCCTGGATATTTTCTTGAAGCGCGGTAATTTTCATTCCTAATTCGTTCAGCTTCATTTCCGAAGAATGAACTGCCTCCGAGACAATATCGCGTTCCTTTCGTAATGCTCTTTGTTTGTTTTCAATCTCCGTAATTTGCAGTTGTACGGATTTGTATTCCTCATCGATTTTTTTCTCTTCTTCAATCAAAGCCTGTTTTCCAAGCTCAAGCTTTTCCAGCTCATTTTTCTTATCTAAAATATTAGCCGCAAGAGCTTCGGCTTCCTGCTGAGAAGAAGTAATATCGTATTCACGCTTAGAAATTGATTTCTTAATATTCTCTATTGATTCATTTGCGCGGTGAATTGCGTTTTCGGTATTTTTCTTTTCACCGAGAATACGTTCAAGCTCAAGATTAAGCTTATTCTGTTCGGCGGCGACGGCGTTATATTCTTGCTCGAATTTTTTAAAATCTTCTTCAAGTATCCGCTGATCCTCGTCCGCCTTTTTCTTTTCTTCAATCCGTCTTGAAAGCAGTGCTCGCAATTGGTTATGCTCATTATCTAATTTATTTGATTCGGAGACTAAGTCTTGAATTTCATGACGCGTCTTTTCAATTTCATCATTTGCTTTTTGTTTTTCGAATTCAAACTGCGCGATCTGCTTTTCAACATTGGCAAGATCGTTTACCAAAAGCCTTCCGCGCTCCGATAAAACCTTCAAATCTATATCTGAAATTTTCTCTTCGACCGATTGAATATTTTTTCTAAGATTAGCAAGCTCATCTTCGCGCTTTGGATATTCATCCTTCAGCTTTTCGAGAAGCTGTTTTCTTCCGAAGAGAGAATCGTCTAACCGCGGCGCTGAGCCCGCTTCTATTATTCCCGATCTATCAAGATAATCACCGTTCAAAGTAGCAAAATTAAATCCGCCGAATTTACTTGATAATTTAAAAGCCGAATCAAGATTATCTACAATTGCAGTTTTACTTAAGATTTTATCAAAATAGAATTTCCATTTTATTTCTGCCTGGATAAAATCCTTCGCCCAGCCGACGAAGCCTTCTTCCTTAGAAAGTTTTTTCGCTTTTCTTTTTAAAATTGATTCGGAGATTTTTTCCAATAATCCTGCGCTCTTATCCGGCTGCAAATTGACAAGAGAAAAAGAAGCCTTTCCTATTTCATTATTCTTTAAATATTCTATTCCGCTTTTTAGATCTTTAAGACTCTCTATAAGAATATTATTCAAATTATTCTTCAATGAAGCTTCAATTGCAAACCTGTAATCTTCCTGCGAGTTGCCGATATGAGCCAGCAAAGCTTTTTCACCGCTTGCCCAGTCCCCGTTTTCTATCAATGCTTTAGCGCCTTTGGATACGCCTTCAAGCGTATCGATCAAATTTTGTATAAAATTAATTTTATCTTTTATACTATTTATCACGCTCTTAATTTCAAGTTCTTTAGCCCTTAAGCTGTTTAATTCTTTTTCAAGATTTTCTTTTTCTTTTTGTTTCTGAAGATAAATCTCTTCCGCTTCGGCTAATTTTTCTTCTGTTTCTTTTTTCTCCTGGCTTAGTTCTTCAAGGTAGCCGACGGTCTTTGCGATATTACCCGTGAGTGACTGAATTTTTTCATTCAATTTGCTGATCGAAGAATTTTTTGACTGCAAGGATTTTTCAATGTTCGAAAGATCGTTTTCTTTCCCGGCAATCTCTTTAAACTTTTCAAGAAGAAGATCGGATTGTGTTTTAAGAAAATTTCTTTTTTCTTCAAGTTCGGATTTAAGCCGGTCTAATTTTTCCTTTATTGTATTTTTTTCCGCTTCTTTAGATTCAATTTTATCACCGGAATCTTTTAACGAAGCCGCGCCGTCCGAAATAATTTTTTCTGTCGCCGAAAGCTGCCGGTTTAGTTCTTCAAGCTCTTGCTTGAATCTCTCAATATTTTTTTCAAGCGAGCTTTTTCTTTCTTCGGAAACAGAAATGCTGCTTTGAGCATTATATATTTTTTCCGTTTCAGTGTTAAGCTCGGTGCGTTTTATCTTTAATTGATATTCAATTTCGGAAAGCTGCTGCTTTATAACTTTTATCTCGTCATCCAGCTTCGCGAGTTCCGATTCAAGATTTATCTTTGCCTGGAAATTTACTTCCTTGCTTTCTCTCGCTTCTTTCTTCTGCTTATTATAAAGCGCCAATTCTCTTTCGGCGAGCTCCAGTTCAAGTTCGCGCAGAGTAGAGGAAACTTTGTTGTATTTATCCGCTCTTTTTGCCTGGCGTTCAAGCGAGTTTACCTTTTTCTCAACTTCCGAAACTATATCATTTACGCGTGTAAGATCCGCTTTTACTTCATCAAGTTTTTTCAGAGCAAGTCTGCGGCGAAGTTTATATTTATTTACTCCGGCAGCTTCTTCAAACATAACACGCCGTTCTTCGGTTTTATTATTTAGGATTGTTTCCACCATTTTTAGCTCAATGACGGAATAAGCATTTGCTCCAATCCCGGTATCCATGAAAAGATTTGTAATATCCTTTAACCGGCAAATATTTTTATTAAGAAGATACTCGCTTTCACCCGATCTAAAAATTCTTCTTGTAATAGTTACTTCTGAATATTCTGTCGGCAAGATTCCTTTGTTATTTTCAATAGACAAAGAAACTTCAGCCATTCCCATCGGCTTTTTATTAGAAGTGCCGTTGAAGATAACATTTTCCATCTTGTCGCTTCGAAGTGTACCGCTGCGCTGCTCGCCGAGGCACCATCGAATTGCGTCAACAATATTAGTCTTGCCGCAGCCGTTCGGTCCGACAATTGACGTTACGCCCTGGTTAAAATTTACCGCTGTCTTCTGGGCAAAAGATTTGAAGCCGAATATTTCAAGCTTTGATAAATACAATTGTCTTTATCCTAAAATGTTGAATTGTTTTAAAGTGAACTGGATATAGTCGAACGCTGAGTTTTTTATCTGATAAAAAAGCAGTGTACCGCCGAACAAGACCAGCAGGATAAGAAGGCTGTAAAAATAAACGCTGCCGGAATTAACATCGTATATCACATAAATACCTTTCATCAAACGGTAGAATACCCAAAGCATAAATAAAATCAACCCGATATAAATATACATGTTTGCTACATCTGCATTGAAGAGGCGAAACAAAACTATTCCTACCGGAATTAACAACACAATTGGAAGAAATGACCAGATTACCGCAAAGTAAGCGCTTGATAAAAATACTCTGTTCCGGACAAAAAAGGAAGCGGCTTTTACAATAATTATGATGGCTAAAAGAATTATCATAAAAACTATTGTAAGCCAAACAAGCGATTGAATTGGATGCCAAGCTAGATAGCTTGCGGTGCCCATCATTCCGCTGCTTCCAAAAGCTAAAAGAAATTTTTCAATAAAAATATTCTCTCTTAAATAAAATAGTATGTTGCTTAGAACAAGCGCAGAAGTTACCGACACAATTAGCGCCAGGAAAGTTGACTGCGGACCAGACATAATTCGCATATCCCGGACATCCGCAAAAAAATTGTATGGACGGAGCAGCGCTCGTGAGGCGTCTTCTCTGAATTTACGTCCCGAGTTAACTAATATTCCCAATGCTATTGCAAGAAGAAGTCCGGTAAGAATAAATATCATCGGCGAATGATCTTTTTTATTTCCAATCGGAATGGTCACTTTGTCAGTGTTATGAAAAATTGAATAGATAACTTTGTAGCCAAGTCTTTCAGTACCTCTGTCTTCACCGCAAATTCCTATCTGATATAAATTTTCTTTACTGTAACCGGCGCCAAGCGAGGCATAATCGCCGCGGTAATCAAACATTGAATTTATAAAAAATCCCGAAAGCGGATTATTGCCGGCAAAATCCATCAAGTCCTGGAAGTATTTTGCCTGCGCTTCAAATGAATAATCATTAACATACCCGTCGGTATTTCCCGCATTAACAAGATACGTCGCTTCGCTTATAAAAACTTTACCAACGCCTAAATTATCTTGTGCGGCTTTTACCTGATCGGCTACTTTGTTTACCGGGGTATTTAGAAATTCCAAACCGTACAGATCTAAATTGTCAATTGCAGAAATCTTATTATTGTCGAAAGAAGCATAAGTTAAAAAATTAGTTTCTTTCTTTACTATCCCGGCAAGTTTATTAATAAACGGATTTATTAAAGTCGGCTGCGAATGATAAGAACCGCCTAATCCAACCGCTGCAATAGCAGAATATTTTTTATATGCGGTAAGAAAGTTCATCAAATAATTTTCGCTGCGGGAAACAAAATTTTTGTTATCTATAATTTCGGAAGGAATGCCGTTCAGAGGAAGCTCAACAAATGCAAGTAAACCATATTTTTCACATAGCGATAAATAATAAGGATGCGGCACTTCCTTTTCAAAACGGACTGCGTTAAAGCCAAGTTCTTTTATCATCTTGATGTCCTGTTCCATTTGCTGGTAGCTTTCAAGATTGCCGTAATTATAATATGACGGAACGTATGTAACACCGCTTAATAAAAATTGACTTCCGTTTAAACTCAAATATCCCTTGGCTAATGTTAAAGAATAAAATGAAACCGGTCGAACCTGGCGGTCAACTAAGCTTGTGCCGCGCCATAATTCTATATATGCTAAATACGATTGCGGATTTGAAGGAGTCCAGACATTCGGAGAGGATATTTCAAATGCTTCGTTAATTTCTTTGTCTTTGTTTGTTGTAAGCTGAAAGCTGTTATCGGGCGCGTACTGGATATTGCCGCCGTTCTGGGGAACAAGTTTTACTTTTAATGTAAATTCTGGAGAAGTATTTAATGTGTCTTTGTTATAATCCCGGTTTACTATTCGCGTATCTAAATTAATTCTTGCTTTATTAGCGGACGAACTATAATTGTATGAAAGATTAATATTATTGATAGAAATATCCGGCGATTCAACAATAAAAACATCTCTTAAAATTCCGCCGTAATTTTGCGGAAAAAGAAATCTTTGTTTTACCGGAATCGTATTTTCCGAATCAAGCTTATAATACAATTTTACTGAAAGTAAATTATTCTTACCGGCAAGTAGGATATCTTTCGGCAAATTAACTTCAAAAGGAATTTCTCCGCCGGTCTGCCTATAAATTATAACGCCGTTAACGGAAATGTCCGCCGAATAATTTAATCCTAAGAAAGAAATTTTTAGACGATGATTTTCTACTTGATCTTTTGATAGATAGAAATGCTTTTCAAAAATCAAGTTGCCGCTGCCCTGGAAAATAGAAGGAACATTTACTTCAACAGCCTGGTCTTCCGTTTTATTTGAAGGAAAAACGTTCCAGGTGCCGTCAAGCGAAATGACTTTTCTCGTTTGTGTAGCGCCGAAAAATGTGGAATCTGAAAAATTTGCTTGGTATTGCGGTAATTCTTTGAATATTATTTGTCCGTTGGTTGGGCGGGTGAAACTTATTAGCAAGAACAAAACCGAAAGAAAAAAAGACCTGGAGAGACCCATCCGTATAATTCGTCCTAATATTATAAAAAAAGTTGACAAATATACTAAATAAAGGAGGGGAAATCAACGGAAATTTTAGGGCGGAAACATAATTCTTAGCTTTATCCGCCCTTATAATCTGTTAGAAAATAATACCTTAAGCAGCCTCAATTATCCCGATGAAAGATTCCGCCTTTAAACACGCGCCGCCGACAAGTGCGCCGTCAATATCTTTTTGAGAAAGCAGTTCTTTCGCGTTATCCGGTTTTACACTTCCGCCGTACTGAATAATTATCTTCTCTGCCGATACGGTTGAAAACTTAGCGGAAATCAAGCTTCTTATAAAACCATGAACTTCCTGAGCCTGCGCAGGGGACGCTGTTTTTCCTGTGCCGATTGCCCAAACCGGTTCATAAGCTATAATTACTGTATTTAAATCTTCTTCCGAAAGACCGCTTAAACCTTCATTAACCTGTCTTTTAATTATTTCATTAGTCACGCCGGATTCTCTTTCTTCAAGAGTTTCGCCAACACAAAAGATTGGCTTCAATCCGCTGCTTAAAGCTTTCTTAATTTTTTTATTAATTAGCTCATCTTTTTCGCCAAAGATTGTTCTTCTTTCCGAATGTCCGAGAATTACATATTCGCAGCCGGCGCTTTTTAACATTGAAGCCGAAACTTCGCCTGTAAAGGCTCCGCTTTCTTCATAGTACATATTTTGCGCGCCCAATTTTATTTGTGAACCTTTTATTAATGAAGCCGCCAAGCTTAATGATGTATAAGGCGGACATATAATAACATCACAATTATTTTTCCCGGCGCTGAGTCCGCTTACTAATTTTGAAACTAAACTTTCCGATTCCGGGAGATTGTTATTCATCTTCCAGTTTCCTGCAATAACTTTTCTACGCATTTTTTACTCGACTTTGAATTATAAAAATATTTTCTATTTACATTTTTAAATTAGTAAAGATAGAATTCCCCTTCAATTATTTTTGAGGCTTTGTTGAAAAAAGATAAGATATTCTTTCTTATTTTTTATAGACGTCTTTCCTATGTCCCACCCTAATTATTTCAATAATTAATTCTTTTTTATAAAGACTATATATTATTCTATAGTCTCCAACTCTAACACGGTAGCTAAATTCGGCGCCGCTTAATTTTTTTACGCCAGAAGGGAAAGGATTACTTGACAGATTTTCTACTGCTGAAATTAATTTGGGAAGGATTTGTTCGTCAATATTTTTTAACTCTTTTACTGCCGACTTTTTCCATAGGATTTTATAATAATCCATCGCGCTTTAATTCTTTTATTAAATCCTCATGTTTTATTGTCTCTTCATCTCTCCGTTCAGCTACAATAGCCATATCATTCAAGTCCTCTATTAATTCTTCAAAGTCTTTAACTTTCATTATAACTTCGGTTTTATTACCTCTCTTGTCGGTAATATATTTTAATTTATATTTTTTAACATCAACCATCTGCTGCCTACCATCCTAATTTTCTCAAATAAAGTTAATCAAATTATCCAAAAGTTTCTATGAATTTTCTACAATAAAAATTTGCATGGCATGAACTATTATCATTTCAGCAAAATTAATTTCTTTGACTTAACAAAATTTCCTGCTTGCATCTTATAAAAATAAACTCCGCTTGAAAGTTTAGTGCCGGAAAATTCTACTTTGTAGCTGCCTGCATTTTTTTCTCCATTGACCAATACGCTCACTTCTTTACCAAGCATATTATAAACTTTCAGCGTTACAAAGCTCCTTTGATGGATTGTATAGCTTATTGTTGTTGATGGATTTCCGCCGGAGGCGGATCTGCTTTTTGGATGAAAACGGGTTTGGATAATTCTGTCCTAATGAAAAATTATTTATACCCGTTCCAGGATCATTTACAGCACCTATATAGTAAGTAAAAACTGATTTTGCCATCCAAATATCTTTTTTCCCGTTTTCTTCATGAGTCCAGAAAATAGCTAAATACGTCGTATCAGTGCGGTAAAAGGAAATAAAAGGTTTATAATCATCACCGGCAGAATTAGAAAGATTAATTGCTGTATCACCCTCCCAATAATATGTTGGTCTATAAATTATTTCTCTATTTTCTGACGACAATGAATCCGAGTCATAGACAATAAAGAAGGGTATAAAAGATCCTGCCCTTTTTGTAATTATGGGGTAAGAAAAACAAACTGCGTTTTCGCAGTTATAATTTAGATTAGAGCTTGTATCGTTCGCTAGCAGCTGCGAGATTACTTTCCACACACCGTTAGAATAACTTTGATATGAGGGCGCATCATACCAGGACGTAGGTCCGTACCTGGGATTAATATTATTCCCCCCGTTTGAGATTTTGTTAATAAGCCATGCAGATGGTGAGTAAACATAATAATTTGCGACATAAATTTGTTTGTTCCCTGTTATGCCTTTCTCATACGATATTGAATGCTTCCATAAGCGGCATCCGGATTTGAACAATCGTTACTATCTACAGTTGCAACAATAGTCTTGGCTGAATCTAAATACCTTACAAGCAGTTTGCCGTTTTGTATCCATGCAAGTATATCAGGACTCAGTGCCGGCGTAATATTATCATTAAGTGAATCCGTCATAGAAACTATATTACTCAATGTATCGTTAGTAAATTCTCTTGATAGTATCTGCCAATGTTTATTTATATAGGACTGCCAAACAACTCTCACGCTGGAATAAATATCAAAACTTGTAAAAGAGATTTTAGGATTTGCTATTTGATTTGTATCTGAATAGACTGCTATTGTTTTACCGGTATCCGGGCTTGTTTGCTTTAGATAAACAGTATAAACATTTCCTTCTTGGTTCAGCCAGCAAATAAACGAAACAGGTGTTGTCAAAAATAACTCATTCGAGGCTACATCAATTTGGGAATTGTTCCCGTCATTTTTCCCACGCTGTTAACTTATAAAACCTAAGTAATAATTTAGTAAACTTAACTGTATAGATCAATTTTCGTCTATGTTTAACTTCATCATGGAGCATCAAAAAAATGTCCGTAGTCGAGATCGTAAAGTAGACCGGGATGCGCTGGCTGCCAGCCGAGTAGTTGCTGTGTAGCTGCGCTGGAAGCCGAAAGATCGGCGCCTACAACTCTGCCGAGCCAGCCAAAGTGCTTAGCTACATTTTCATCTTCTATGGGCCTGACAGGCACATTAAGATGATGTCCTATCTTTTCTGCTATTTCTATGAGCGGGATACCCTTATCAGCTACAGCTTGCAGAACTGAGCCAGCCGGCGCTTTTTCTAATGCAAGGCAAAACAAGTGAGCGGCATCCAGGCAGTGTACTGCGCACCAGCGGTTAGTTCCGTCTCCGGCATAACCGGAAACTCCCGTTCGCTTTGCAATGTCTACCAGGGCGCCGATAAAGCCGCGCTTAGAGCCGTCATGAACGCACGGCGCGAGCCTTACAATTGAAGAACGCGTATTTTGTTTTGCTAACTCAAGAGCTTTTGCTGCGCTTGAAATGCGCGGCATTGTGGAATTACCTAAGTCAATTTTTTCGGTAGCAGTAGGTCCGCCGGATGCAATAATAAACGGGCGGTCTGTCCCTTTTAGAACTTCTCCCATCGCTTCAATAGCTCTTAACTCCACCTGAATTGATTTATCAAATTGCGAGAAATCATGATTGAAGCCAAGATTAATTACTCCATCCGATATACTGACTCCCTTTTTAAGAATGTCAATATCTTCCAATGAACCGCGCAGCGGCGCAGCCCCGGCATTTGTTATAGCGGCTGCCGATTCATCAGACCTTGCGAGCCCAATAACCTCATGACCTAAACTTAAAAGCTCTTTGGTAACCGCAGAGCCGATAAAGCCTGATGCCCCTGTAATAAAAATTCGCATATTCACCATCCTTACTTTTCATTAAAATACAACAACAGCTTGAGAATTGCACATGTCCTTCGCATCATTATTTACACTCCGGACAAGCATGACTGTCTATTCTGATTTTATCACCTAATAATGATTTATGACTATTTCACTGCGTTAAATTTATTCAAATTCGCAATAAATCTAATTTATTAAAAGGAAAATGCATATTTCATAATTATAAATAATTATTGTATAATCGAAAATATACA
>Ga0187812_1000009_pt1 | contig 70584 bp, 67 predicted proteins | sample NC_S_2_FD_130582 | JGI IMG/M metagenome (GOLD analysis project Ga0187812, IMG submission 130582) | Wetland sediment microbial communities from Neuse River Estuary, North Carolina, USA - ASW-S_2 | ecosystem: Environmental > Aquatic > Freshwater > Wetlands > Sediment | place: USA: North Carolina...
CTGAGTGCAGTGCGCTCTATCCACTGCAAATATTCCGCCGATTGAAATTACTGCTGAATTACCGGAATCATAATTAACATTTATGTTTGCTAATTTGCTTAAATCATCTATTGTTTTATCCCGCTGATCCATCAAATCATTCGGCTGCTGACCGCTGATCTGGCTCTGATATATTTGTACATTGAGCGTTTGAATCTGTTGAAGATCGGAATTAATTTGATTTACCTGTGTTTTTGCTTCGGTGACCAAATCCGACTTTACGGAATTTAATCCGTCATTAATATTTTGTACCTGCGCGCTTAAATTTTGTGCCGCTTGTATTACGTTATTTCTTAAAGCATTTGAATCCGGAGTAACAGATAATTGCTGCCATGCACTAAAGAAAGCCGAGCTTAGACTGGATAAGCCGGAACTTGATGGCTCCGCAAATAATTGCTGCACCTGGTTTAATATTGTGCCGCGTTGATTGTTATTTGAATACAGCGCATTGTTATTTCTGATCTGGCTATCTGTCAGTCCATCGCGAGCTCTCTGAATATCCGCTAGCTTAACGCCTGTACCGAAAATAAAATTTCCTAATTGCTGAGAAGAATCACTGGCAAGCACGGCTTGCTGCCTAGTGTAATCTGGATTTGAGGCGTTGGAAATATTATTAGATGTGACATCAAGAGCTTCCTGATATGTCATCAAGCTTTTAGTCGATATGTCAAAAACCGAGCTGATACTCATTATATTTTCCTGTCAAGTATTGCGCTTTTATTCGAGCGCATAAATATTGCAATCAATTCCTTTACAAAATTCTTTGCCTGGTTAATTAATAATTTATTTTGATTATTTACTCTTATAATCTGATAAACTAAATCCTTCATTGATTCATGCAGCTTAATTAATCTTCCAAGCTTAAATTCATTTTTAGATTTTAAAGATTCTATAAAATCTGAAAGATTATTAGATTTCAATTTTATTGAATGCTTAACTGCAAGCTGAATAATTATATCAGCTAATAATCTTTGACTCATTTCTATCTCGTTAAAAAAAGCGCTTTCTTTTTGAAGAATTTCTTCTAATAATTTAACATCATTATTAATTATCGCTGTTTGCTGCAAAAAAATTAAGTCCAGAAGTTTTTGCAGCGATTCGTGCTGTTTTTTAAGTTCACTAAATAGATTGTTCATTTCCATTGGCTGCTCCATTTAAATGATTTAAATATCCCATAACTCTCTTTACATAATTTTGCGTTTCTTCAAAAGGAGGAATACCGCCGTATTTTTCTACGCTTTCCGGACCGGCATTATATGACGCCAAAGCAAGGTTAACATTTCCGTTAAACTTTTGCAGCAACTGCGCAAGATATTTTGTTCCTCCTAAAATATTTTGCTGCGGATCCCAAACATTTGACACGCCCATCTGTGTAGCGGTAGAATCAATCAGCTGCATTAAACCCTTTGCTTTCGCGCTCGAAATCGCTTTTTCGTTAGCGGCAGATTCCGTTAATATTACAGACTTAATTAAATTTTTATCTACACCAAATTGCTCAGACGCCGAATTAATAATGCCTTCGTATTGATTCAGTCTATCCATCGATTTTGAACTTGGAGAAATCGGAGGTGTATTAAGATTTAGGTTTGCCCCTCCGTCCAACGGCTGTACCAGGTTTCCGTTAATTTTGGAATCCATGTTTTCGCCGGTCAATTTTTTATAAAGTACACTTGCAACGCCGAGGCTTTTATTTTTGGAAATATACATTGCCAATTCATTTTGGAAAATCGTATCAAAAAAATCTCCTCCGAAATTATTTTGACCTGATAAACCATTTGTAGATTGAGTCATGCTTTTCAGCATCATAGAAGTTAATAAACTTTCAAACTGTTTTGCCGCATTTTCTATTTTTGCCTTTTGAGCGTCCGTATATCTATTACTGACTTCTGCCGGATTTGAAATCTGCTTTTGCGGATCAGTTACTTTTAATTCTAAATTGTTTATCATATTATATCAAGCTCTCCTATAAGCGCTCCGGCTTTTTTCAAAGCCTGGAAAATCGAAATTATATCTTGAGGTGATACTTTTAATGAATTTAAAGCTGCCGCAACCTGCTGAACTGTCGAAGCTCCTTGAATAGCAATTGTATTGGTTGAATCCTGCGAAACATAAGGGACTAAATTGTTGAAGACTTGAGTTGTTCCATTAGAAAAAGCGTTCGGCTGAGAAATTATAGGATAAGACCTAATCGTAATATTTAAATTTCCATGAGTAATGGTTGCAGGTAAAATTTTAACATTATTCCCGGCGACTACAGTTCCGGTTCTTTCATCAAGAACAACTTTCGCGGCTTCATCTTTTTGAACAGCTATGCTTTCAAGATCGGCAAGGAATGCCACAATATTATTTTGTTTGTCTGTTGGGACTTTAACTTGAATTTCGGCGCCGTCTTTTGCAAGCGCCACGTTGTTACCGAACTTTGCATTTATCGCATTGGCAACGTTGTTTGAAGTTGTTAAATCCGGTTCTCTTAAGAACACATCAATATTTTGATTAGGAACATCAGCCTGTTCAAGCGGATAATTTAAAATTCCGCCCATTGGAACTCTTCCAGCAAGTGAATGATTTTGTGATACTCTGTTGCCGGTTGGCGTTCTTACATCAAAACCGCCTACGGAAATTGAACCTTGTGCATAGCCGTAAACTTTTCCTATCATGCTTGACAGCGGAGTCATCAATAAAGTACCACCCTGAAGACTTGTTGCATCTCCCATTGAAGAAACTGTTACATCAAACTTCGCACCCGGCTTGAGGTAGTCATTTACAGTTGCAGTTACCATTACAGCGGCAACGTTCCTTGTAATTAAATTATCCTGAGAAACAGTTATTCCAAACCGCTTCAACATGCTTGTTACAGATTGGATTGTAAAAGTAGAACGCTGAGTATCGCCGCTGCCGGCTAATCCGACAACGAGACCGTAACCTATAATTTGTTCAGAGCCTTCGCCGGTTATGTAAGCTATATCTTTTATTCTTTGACCGTAAATAAATGATACAGCCAGCGTCATGTAAAAAACGATTAACTTTTTCATAACAAACCTAAAATATCCAATGTAAAAATTTTGTTAGCCAGCCGGGAGATTGAACGCTGTTTATCATTCCATCTCCTTTAAAAACAATTTGCGCTTCTGAAATATTATAGGACAATACCGAATTATCGGCAGCTATATCGGCAGGTCTCACAATTCCTTTGATGTTAACTGTTTGTTCCTGTCCGTTTATAATAATTTTTCTGCTGCCTTCGATAACCAAATTCCCGTTTGCTAAAACGGAATCAACGGTAGCGCTGATTTTTGTATTTATAGAGCCATTGCTTGCTGTTGAACCGGAGCCTTTAAAATCGTTTGTGGTCCCGGCGCTTAAATCAACGCTTGGTGTTGTTGCCTTCCCGGTATTTAATTGCCCGGTTAGTCCAAGGTTGCTTGATCTGCCCGCTGATGTTTCGGCGTCGTTTGATGCCTGAGAAGATTCGAGCACCAGAATAGTTATCGCATCGCCTACTCTGCTTGCTTTTTGATCTGAAAAAAGTGAAGAGAATGCATTTTGCCTCATGTCCTGCGCAAATGTTTGTGCCGTTATGATTACTAGACCAAATAAAATTATTTTTTTCATATTACTACTCAATTATTAATACATCTTTAGCGTCAATGATTTTCGCTTTGTATAATTTTTTATCATTTGAAATGATGGTAATCGTTTCACCTAAAATTCCATCCTGCCTTGAAAGTGCGTTAAAATTTATCGTTACATTTCCACCAACATATTTTGCTTCCACGGGATCGCCTGCTTTTATAATTGGCACGGGCTCGGTATTTCCTTCCGTTATTACCTCACCGGCTTTGATGAACTCCTTGCTCCTTAAACCTTCAATTTTTTGGAATGAGCAAAACGGAGTTTCAATCATATTTGATATATCAATTTTTTTTAAACAAAAATCTTTGGCAGATAATTTTTCACGAGTCTTAATATCCTTAAGCGAAACAAGAACATTCTTGAAAAGACTAAGTTTTATAGACAAGATTGATTCAATGACTCTCGAATTATACTGATATACTTTTATGGGAACGTAAATCATGTTACCGTGTAAATTGAAATCGTCTGTTTTTAACAATTCAATTTTATCATAAGATTTTGGCATCTGTAAAATTTCATATTTGTAATCTTCAAACTTTCCTGAAAGATTTTTTTTAAGATAGTTGTCAAGGTCATCCTTAAAAGAATTTTTTCCTTGACCGATTAAAGACAATATGATAAAAAAGAATGCGAACATATTCATCAATTCTGTTTTAGGTTATTTGCCATCGTCATCATATCCTGGACTGTTTGAACAGTCTTGGAATTTATTTCATAAGCTCTCTGCGCCGCTATCATGGCAATCATTTCTTGGACAATATCAACATTGGATGATTCAAGATAGCCTTGATTAACGGAACCGAACCCATCTTTACTCGGCGTACCGACAATAGGAGTCCCGGAAGCATCCGTTTGTGAATACAAATTATCTCCTAAAGATTTTAATCCGCCGGGATTCATAAATCTGGCAAGCTCGATATTGCCTATTATCTTTGAACCACCTCCAACCTGTTGAGATGTAACGGTTCCATCAGCCGCAATTGAAACGCTTAAAGAATTTTGATCAAGAGTAATAGGCGGATCTAAGGTATACCCGCTTGCCGTAACAATTTTTCCGTCCGCGTTAACTTTGAATGAACCGTCGCGTGAATAAGCATAAGTACCATCTGGCTTCAACACCTGAAAAAATCCATCTCCTTGAATAGCAAGATCTAACTGGTTATTTGTTTGCGTAACATCGCCTTGTGTAAATATTTTTTCATCCGAAGTCGGTTGAACACCGTTACCTATCTGAATAGCCGTGGATGAATTCTGGCTTACCCCCTGCGTGGAGGAGTTTACAGGGCTAACATTTACCTGCTGATACATTAGATCTTCAAACTGTGCTTGATTTTTTTTGTAGCCGGTTGTGTTTATGTTGGCAATATTATTTGAAATAACTTCAATGTTTAGCTCCTGTGCATACATACCGGAGGCTGCTGTTCTTAGTGCTCTTGTTGGCATTTACTTACTCCTTATCTAAACTTTTCCAATTTGATTAGCTTCGTCTAAAGACTTATCCAAAAATGTTATCATCTTACTTGCCGATTGGTATTCGTTATTAATCTGAATCATACTTTCCATTTCATTTACAGGATTAACATTTGAACCTTCCAGATAGCCTTGCTTAACTTCATAATTACTTGAATTAGCAAGCTGGTATCCGCCGTTAGGCGAAAAGTCAACTCCTGATGTTCTTGTCGTATCTTGCTGGTCATCCATCTTAACTATAGCCAAAGTGTCAACCGGTTCGTTTCCGTATTTAACTTCCCCATCCTTGGAAATTGTAATGCTTTTTTGTTTTTCAAATGAAAGCATATCAATTTTAATAAATCCTCTCTGCCCTAAAACTTTATTTCCCTGTTGATCTGTAAGATAGCCGTCGTCTGAAATTTTAAAGCTGCCGTTGCGGGTTAGCTGTGTACCGCTGTTTGTTTCCACTACAAAAAAACCTTTGCCGGATATTGCAAGGTCCAGAGGATTATTTGTCTGTGTTAAATCTCCTTGTTTAAAATCAGTTACTTGCTGAACCTGTGTTTCTCCATATTGATTCATTATTTCCGAAAAAGGTAATTCTTTTTTGAAACCGGTTGTATTTAAATTAGCAAGGTTGTTGGCAACAACTTCAAGGTTCTTCATCCTGACATCCAGGCCCCTGGCGGCAGTGTAAATTCCTTTGATCATCTTATTATCCTAAAAATTTTTCTTAATAATTTCATCATTTATCCCGGCATATAACAATCTTCAAACTGAATAATGCTTGACTTAATTACAGGCTCACCTCTTCTAAGCAAAGCGTTCAATCTTGATTTGGCTGTTTGAGAAGAGCTTACATTTAATTTAAACAGCATTAGTTCAATTTCCGTCTCACGCAGCTCATGCTCAACAAGATCATTCAATTGAAGAGTGAGCGGATTGAAATTCTTCACCCGAGCAAGCAGCAGTTCTCCGATTTCTACTGTAACCGGTAAGCTTGAATAATAAACTTTCCCGTCGACAAGTATCAAATAATTAGAATTATTCTTTTCAAGTATTTTTATCTGGACAATGGAATTAATCCTTGTCCCGGTACCTTCCAAAAAATCTAAAGTGGTTTTAGAGTTTAAGACAGTTTCGCTATTAGATTTTTTGCTGAACATTTTTACCGCATCCGTTTTAATTTTTGTGCGAGTAATATTTCTTCTTTTGAAATATTTAATTTTCTCGCCGAATTTGAAATAACGTCCTGGCTTAAATTATACGCAGGCGTACTTTCCGTAAGCCTATTTCTAACGGAAGAAAGCTTGCTGTTACCTTGAATTTTTATTTTTTCTTCTCTCAGTAATTTTATATTGTCTTTCAAGTTACTGTCAACCGGCTGGCTCAATCTAAGTTTTCTTCTTCTCATAAATATTACAAGCATAGCAAGAAATGAAGCTGATAATAAAATTGAAATCTTCAGCATCGTATCATCTGAAATTGAAAACTGTTTTTTTACTTCTTCTAAAAATCCCGGTGAATCCTGCACAGCTGCTTTTGACGGGATAAATTGTATTTGAGAATTGGAAACATTTTGTGATTGTTTTTCTTTTTCACGCGCGGTATTAATTTGCGCCAAAACCATTTGGCTTATATTAACACTGTCGGTATCTGTCGCGAGCGTATTAATAGAGCTTATATCTGCGGATGCATTGTGCAGCGCGTCTTGATTACTATTCTGACAGAAGACTTCAGAAATAAATAAAGTTGAAACAATTAAAAGTAAAGTAAATTTCATTAGCTAACCTTTCTTCTTAAAGGGAATAAAAGTTGTAATATTGTACCGGTATTCTTATCGGATTCAATACTTATTTCCCCATGATGTTTGTCAACAAGGTTTTTCACAATTTTAAGATTAAGTTGCTTCGCAGTTTTTTGTTTTTCATCTTCCACTTCATTTATGTTATCGGTGGAAAGAAATTTTACAATAATATTTCCATTTTGAAACCTGGTTTGAATAAGCAAGCCTACCGGTTTATTGTTCTTAGTAAATAGAAATGAAAAAATGTTTGTCAGCATTTGATTAATTTCATTTGGGTTGCTCAGCATTGTAGGAATTCTTTCATCGAGATCCATAATGCACTCATAATTATAATTATCCAAAGTGGAGGTAACCATATTATAAAAACCTGCAATAAGCTTATTTATATTGCATGATTGAATTCTCGATTTCAAATCGTCTGCGCTTGAAAAATCAATAAGTCTGTTTATAACATCTTTAACTTTTTTCACTTGGTGCAGGATTGTATCAACAATTTTTTCGTCATATGATACATTATCCTTTTTAAGAAACTCGGAGTAACTTGCAATTACCTGCATGGGAGAAAGTATTTCATCAACGATGCCCGTAGTTAATTCGCCGATTGCCGAGAGCTTATAATCATTCGCAAGCTTTGATTGATAAACCTGAAGCTCTTCATAAGAGGTTATTATTTCTTTTTGTTTAGCTAACGAATCAATCCTTAATAATAAATTTTGAAATGCTAACTTGGTCAAAAGTATTTCATGGGAATTTTCTTTCACAGATGTTGAGGCGGAAACGATCGAAATTAAAATCTTTTTCTTTGAATCGGTAACTGTAGGAATCAAAAAACAAGATACCGATTTCAGCTCATTGCCTATGATTAGTCTATCCGAAAGAATTTTTACGTTGCAAGTTTTAAATACTTCATAGAGTATTTCGAGTGTTGCCGGCTTCCCAAGTATTTTTTTTGAGCTTGAGGATACCTTATTATGAAATCCTTTTAAAGTTTTTTGCTGCTCGTCAAATGTAAGAAGGTCTGCTTCCTGATAATCTAAAATATTTTTTAATACTGACTTAAACTCTTCAACGACCTGCTGCGGATCATTTAAGCTTTTTATTTTTTCATTAAAAGCATAAAGCGACTTAATATACTTATTATATTTATTCTGATTTGAATTTTTATCGAACTCCGGATTATAATGTATCAGCTTAAGGCTGTTGCCGGCGGTTCCGGTCCTTGTCATGCTCGGCAGGGATTTATGAAACGCCTCGTAGCTTAAAGTATTTTGCTTAATGACTCTCAACTTAAATACCTGACTGTTTCTGCTTGTTCGATGAATAAATCTTTATAGCTTTCAATAAGCTTTTCAACCTGCTCTGATTCTCTAAATCTCAAAAGACCTATTTCGGAGTCACTTAGTTGAAGGTTTTTATCCCAATAACAATTTCCGATATTTAATTTTTCAGTCATATAATCGGCTAAGTGAATTATAGTAGCAAGAGTTTTGCTATCCTTAGATTCATTTGGATTATGATGAAAAAGAATGGCGTCGCATAAGGTTTCCGGGAAGTTCCATTTGTCTGTTAAATAATGACCGATCTGCTGATGGCTCATACCGAGGACTTCAACTTCTGCTTCGCTAAAGCTAATTCCCTTTTGATTCACAATATTAAAAACCTCAATAAAATCGGCATGGAAGAAACGGTGCATGATAGAAAATCCGAAGTCGTGTAAAAATCCGCCAATAAAAGCTTCGCCGCTGTTTGGAAAATCAAAATCCTCCGCTAACCGTTTTGCCGCTGTGCCGGTAAGGTATGAATGAAGCCAAAATTCTTTTTGACTTAGATATTGATCCGTCTTGTTTTTAAAAGCCTCAACAATTGAAAGAACGGAAATAATATTTCTCAGTTCACTATATCCAAGTACAAGAATCGCAAAATCAATAGTAGTAACTTTTCGCTGCAGTCCGTACAATGGTGAGTTTGCTATTGTAAGTATTTTGGTAACCAGACCCTGATCTTTTGAAATAATGCCCGATAAAGAGTGACTATTTAAGGACGGCTTATCGAGCGTTTCCAGAGCTTCTTTAATAGCGTTAGGAATTGGAGGAAGGTTGTAAATATTCCTTAAAACTAATTCTGTTCTTTCTCTTTTCTTTTGTTCTGATATTGGAAATGTAATCATAATTTTTTCACTAAAATATTATTGTTTCATGTTGAGTTTTTAGCAGCTCACTGTAACCATCAATGAACCTATTTAAATTTGCTTCGCTGCCGAAGTTTAAAATCTTAATTATATTTTCATCGAGTTCGATATTATCGTCCCAATAAAAGCCGCCCGTATTAAGGCGCTGCGTCATGTAATCCGCTAAATGAATTATCGAAGCCATTACTTTGTTTTCTTCAGATAATGAAGGCTGGTGGTGATTGCAAATTACATCGCCGAGAGAAGCCGGAAGATTCCATCTGCTGATTAAAAATTTTCCGATTTCCTGATGTGTTAATCCTAATATTTGTTCTTCAGCTTTAAGGTATCTCATCTGCTGGCTGTCTACAAGATCGTTTATCGAATTAAATTCTTTGTTAAAATATCTTTGAATAATAGATATGCCGAGATCATGAAGAAGTCCGGCAGTAAAGGCTTCCCCGGATTTCTGGAAATATAAATCATCGGCGATTCTTTTTGCGGTTGCGGCTGTAATGATTGAATGATTCCAGTAAGACTTGCTGTCCCAATTTTTCATCCCGTCTTTTTTAAATGCTTCAACCATCGAAAGGGCGATAACAATATTTTTTATATGTTCAAAGCCGAGTATAACAATAGCAAATTCAATAGTAGAAACTCTCCGCGGCAGACCATAAAGAGGCGAGTTTGCTACGGTCAGAATTTTTGCAACCAAGCCCTGATCTTTGCTAATCATTCTTCCAAGCTCGGAAGCACTGGTATTCGGATTATTCAACAACTTGGAAACTTCAAACATTACTACCGGAATAGACGGCAGGTTTCTTATGCTCGATAATAATCTTATATAAGTTTTTTTCTCGTTTATATTTTCCACATTACCATTATTCATTTATATAAGCCAGCTTATTTTTTAGCATATCAATAATTCTTGAATGAACCTGTGAAACTCTTGAAACAGTTATATTTAAAACCTTGGCTATTTCTTTATAGCTGAGGTCCTCATAATAATAAAGTGAGATTATGAGGCGGTCGCGCTCATCTAATTTCTTAATTGCTTCTACAAGAATTTCTTTTGTCTGATTTTTTTCAGCTGCTCCATCCGGAATTTCGGAATTATTTGGAATAACCTCGTACAGTAAAAAGTTGTCTTCTCCATCAACAGGGCTTGTAAGTGAAATGTTCGTATAAATATTTTTTTGATCGGAATTTGGATTTACCGGGCGCGGTTTAATCTGCAGCTTGCGCAATTCATCAATAATTTTTCCTCTTATCCTTTGGATGGCATAAGTTTCAAACTTAGTTCCGTATTCAGGATCAAACCGGTCTATTGCCTCGCTTAGTCCTTCAACGCCGAATTGAAAATAATCCCGGTCATCAAGAATTTCTAAATTTATAAACTTGGAATTATGAATAACATAATGAACAAGCTTTATATAATTCATAACTATTTGCTTCTTCAAGTTTTCACTTGGTTTGGATTTGAATTCATGCCAAAGCGTTGCTGTGTTCATATGAATTATTTCCTATTACTATTGTTTGGTGTTTCTCTGCTTTTATCAAAGGAAGTTTTGTTTATTGCCTTGATAAATGCCATTATAACTATGCTGAGCATTATAGTGGTGGCTGCAAAAACCACAAATGATTTGAACAAAAGTTCTGGCAGAGATAATCCCATCCGGCTAAAAAAGATTATTGATAATGTGAAAACCAGTAATCCGAATTGTAAAATTATTTTATTCATAATATTTGAGTCTTTTTAGAATGAAAAATTCAAATTCTATACCAGCAAAAGCGCTTTGAATTAATTTTGATTTAGGCGTAAATGGGCGAATTAAGGATAATTACTGAGCCTGCTTTTTTGATGCATGGTGAATATTAGCCAGTTGAACGATTTCATAAATGTTCTTTGAAATCTTAGCTATCTGTGTCCCGGTTGAAGAGCCGGAAAATTTTTTATAAAAAATTTCCTGGGTTGATATTGTTCTGCTAACAGCATTATCAAATTCTATTCTGCCGAGAAGTTTTATTTCCTCTTTAAGAAAATGTTTGGCAGCCATCGAAAGATTACTAAACGTAACTTCGCAGTCTTTATGTTCTACACATTTGTTTATAATTACCATTTTCTCTAACGAACTGTTCTTGCTATTCAATAATTTTATAATTACATAAGCGTCCATTACGGCTGTGGGCTCAGGCGTAGTAATAATAATGTTATGATCTGCATTCAATAAGATTGATATTTCGTCCTCACTTGCGCCTGAGCCTGTATCAAGGATAATTACATCATAATTGTTTTGGACTGCTTTTAGCTGTGTGAAGAGTTGCTTGATTAATTCCGGTTTTGTTTTGGGATAATCCAGCTTGCCTGAATCACCAAAAATAAAGTGAAGGTTAGGTTCGTATTCGGTAATAAGCTCAGTTAATAAATTTCTGCCGGTAAAAAAATTATAGATCGTTTTCTCCGCGATCACGTTCATCATAATGTTTGCATTTGAAAGGTTGGGATCAAGATCGACAAACAGTACTTTTTTATTAGTCCTCGAAATTGCGTAAGCGATATTCAGAGAGATGAAAGTTTTGCCGGTTCCGCCTTTGCCGGAAGTAAACGCAATTATTTTGGAAGCTTTTTTAGAAGCCGTTTTATTTTTTAATTGCTCAAGTTCAAATACTCTTTCTGCTTGTCCAAACATTAATTTAATTTACCGGTATAAATCATTTTAGAAATAAATTCGGGATCTGCGGAGATTATATCGTCTGGAATTACCTGTCCGTTCGTTAAAAATGAAACCGGAATATCAAATTGCGTTATTATGTTCAAAATATTTCCATGAGTAACTGCTTCATCAATCTTTGTAAAGATTACTGAATTATACTTAAAGATTTTAAACTTCTCCGCAACATCAAAAAGATTCTTTGTAGTACTCGTGGTGCTAAGTACCAGGTAAGTTTCATCCACTCCGCACGAAGTCAGAAACTCTCTGTTAACCTTTAGATGCTCCGTATTTCTCTGGCTTCTTCCGGCTGTATCAATAAAGATTATATCTTTATCCTTAAATGAATTCATCAAGCGCGGCATATCTGCAGGCTCGTATGCTACAAGCATGTCGATATTACTTACTTCGGAAAATATTCTAAGCTGATCAAGAGCGCCCAGACGGTATGTATCAATTGATATTAATCCTACATTCAAGTTGTGAAGAATTTTTGAAATCACCGCTAACTTTGCAATGCAGGTAGATTTTCCTACTCCGGTAGGTCCAACCAAGGCTACTTTTTTAGGTTTATTTTTTTTGTTCACTTCGAAATTATAGGTGGGTATCATAGATGAAATACTTGACAGCACGTAGCTATCTATATTAGTCGTATCCAAAAAATCTTTATTCTTTTTCAGCTGGTTTATTATGGATGAGACAATAGTTTTTTGTACTTCTCTATGGAATAAAGTATCTACAATTTCTTTCAGCTCATCTTCAAGTAGATTTGCATGCCGCTGTTTTAAAGTATTCCTGTTAACTTTTTTCGCCGGGATTGTTTTCAAAGAATTCTGGGCAGCAGGATTAACATAAATCTTATTTGATAACTTTTTTAATTCTTCCGCAAAATTTTCTTTAACTGGCGCTTTTCTATTTTGTACATTAGGTTTGCTTACAGCCTGATCATCATCAACGCCGGCGGTTATTTCAAACATTTTTTTTGAACCGTACTTGTCTTCTTTCAAAACCACGCGCGTTCCCAAAATTACCGCATCGCCTCCTAATTCGGATTTCATTTGGACAGTAGCTTGCTTTAAAGTCGGTGCTAAAAATTTTTTAATTTGCATTGATAACCTCTAATCTTTCTATAAACTCAATTTCGATGTGAGAAGGAAGTTCCGAATAAGAAAGAATGACAACTTCTGGGAAGCTTGCATTTATAAGTCTGTAGAAATAAGGTCTTATCGTAGCCGAAGTAATAATTATCGGAACATAACCGAGTATCTTAAACTTTTCAGTGTAATTATGTATTGTATTATTAAGCTCACGCAAAACAACAGGACTTAAGCCGAGAGTTTGTACGGCTTCTTTTTGATTTTGCAAGGCTTTCGTTATAAACGATTCAATCTCTTCACCGAGCGCGGCAGCATGTATGATTCCGTTTGTATCCTTATAGATGTTTGCAATAGTTTCGCCCATGGCATGTCTTACATATTCGGTAAGCACATCAATGTTCTTCGTTACTTTCGAATAATCAATCAGCGCTTCAAGTATTTGTACGAGATCTTTAATCGGGATTAATTCTTTCAGCAAATTTTGAAGCACCTTCTGAATTGTGCCGAGTGATAAAGCATCTGAATTAATATCTTCAATTACCGCCGGGTATTCTTTCTTCAGATTTTCCAATAGCTGTTTTACAGCCTGGCGTGTTAAAATTTTATCGAAGTTTTTCTTTAATGTTTCCTGCAGATGAGTTGATAAAACGGAAATGCTGTCGACAACGGTGTATTCTAAAAGCTCAGCCTTATCTTTTTCATCACGCGAAATCCAATAACCGGAAAGATTAAATGCAGGATCCTTTGTCGGAATTCCGCTTAAAGGTTCCGAAATATTTCCTGGGTTCATTGCAAGAAATCTATCGGTATAAATATCATACGAAGCTACAATATTGCCTTTAATTTTTATTATATATTCATTAGGCTCAAGCTGCAGATTATCCCTAACACGCACCGGCGGGATTAAAACACCGTATTCAAGTGCAATATATTTTCTTGTTGAAGAAATTTTTTGAAATAAATTTCCACCCTGCTTTTCATCGACCAAACTTATTAAGCCGTAACCGATTTCAATTTCAACGGGATCCACCTGTAGATATTGCTCTACTTTTTCTTCACCAGGCTCGGCTTCAATAATTTGCGCTTCCGTGGAAGCATCCGGAAGTTCTTTTCCTTTTTTAACTAAATAGGCTCCGGTCCCAAGCAAACTTCCCAAAATAATAAACGGCATTGCAGGCATCCCGGGAATAAATGCAAACATTCCGATGGCACCGGCAACAATTCCTAATACGCGCGGGTTTGAAAGGAGCTGCTTTTTCATCTGTAAATCCAGCGCCGTTCCTGAAGCACTTCTTGTTACAACCAAACCCGCGGAAGTAGCAATTAGCAAAGCCGGAATCTGAGAAACAAGTCCGTCGCCGATTGTTAATATTGTGTAGTTATGAATTGCATCTGTAAAAGACATTCCCTTTGATGCAACTCCAATGATAAATCCGCCGATAATGTTTATTCCATTAATTAATAAAGCAGCAATCGCGTCTCCTTTAACAAATTTGCTGGCTCCGTCCATTGCTCCGTAAAATTCAGCTTCTCTGCTAATTGTTTCTCTTCTGTGTCTTGCTTCGGCTTCGTTAATTAACCCGGTATTCAAGTCGGCATCGATAGCCATCTGTTTTCCAGGCATTGCATCTAATGTAAAACGCGCAGCTACCTCTGAAATTCTACCGGAACCTTTGATGATTACGATAAATTGAATTACAACAAGTATAATGAAAATTATAAAACCCACTACATAATTTCCGCCTACTACAAATGATCCGAACGTGTCTATTACTTTTCCAGCATATCCGTCAAGAAGAATCAGCCTTGCCGAGCTTATGTTCAATGAAAGCCTAAACAAGGTCAACACTAAAAGCAATCCGGGAAAAATAGAAATATCCAACGGAGACTGGATATACAATGACACGATCAATATTAAAATCGAAAAAGTGATATTTAATGCTATAAAGAAATCAAGCAATGTTGGCGGTAGAGGAATCAACATTAAGCCAAGCATAAATATCAAAGCGAATGCTAAAAGAATATCTGTATTTTTTCCAAGCGTTTTCATTTAGACGATAAGCTTTCTTTTCTTTTTATTTTTCAATTGATAGATGTATGCAAGAATTTGTGCTACAGCTTTAAATAATGTTGAAGGTATTTCGTCTCCAATGTCGCAAATTTTATACAAGGCTCGGGCTAACTCACGATCTTCATGCAGGGGAACATTATTCTCAAGAGCAACTTTCTTAATTCTCTGCGCTAAGTCGTCTACTCCTTTTGCCACCACTTTAGGAGCTGCGCTTTTGGACATATCATACATTAAAGCAACGGCGTAGTGGGTTGGGTTGGTGATAACGACATCTGCTTTAGGAACTTGTTTCATCATTCTGTTTTTTGCCGATTGGAACTGCATCCTTTTTATTCTCGCTTTTATTTGCGGATCACCTTCGGTCTGTTTATTCTCTTCCTTAACTTCCTGCTTTGTCATCATCATTTCTTTTTTATATTTTACTTTTTGATAAATGAAATCAACCGCGGCAATTAAAACATAAACGATGGCAATTTTCCAGAGAAGTGTATAAGCAGCGCCTATCATATATGAAACAATCTCTGGAACGCTGAGCTGAACAAGCATTTCGGATTTTAAAATGTAATCGGAAATAATTGAATAAGTAAAGCCTCCAATAATTACAAGCTTTATTAGCGCCTTTCCAACTTCAACAAGAGATCGTGTTGAAAAAAAAACTTTTTTTATTCCGCTGAACGGATTGAATTTATTGAAGTCAGGTATAAGAGCTTTAACACTAATTTTGAATCCGACCTGGGCAATCCCGGTTACTAACGCAACGACGAATAATACACCTAATATCGGGGAAATAATCAGCATGAAGGAAAAAATAGTTTCTTTCGTAAATAACAAGAAGGAATCTTTGGTAATGTTTTGAATATCAAGCGAGTCGAAGGTGCCTATTGTTAATTCTGAAACTTTCTGACTGAGAAAATGCTGCGTTAAATAAACCATTAGCAAGCCGCTAACAAAAATAGCGAAGGAATTTATTTCAGTGCTCTTTGCTACTTTGCCTTTTTCTCTGCTTTCATTAAGGCGCTTTCCGGTAGCTTGCTCGGTTTTTTCTTGTCCTTCTGTTTCAGCCATTTATTGCGCCATCGCTTTAATAAGTGAGGCAAGGTTATTTTCATAACCTTGTAGTAAAAATTTAATTACATAAAAGTATATCGGAACAAGCGCAGTAAGCAGTAAAAAGCCCATTCCAAGAATAAGCGGTTGAGTAACAAAAAAGACCTGCATCTGCGGTATTACACGAGCTATAATTCCTTCGGCTAAATAAACTAAAAAGTAAGAAACGATGAAGGGCGATGCGATTTTTACGGCAATAAGAAATACACCGGCAGAATAGCTTACTAATAATTGATAAACTGACTCAGTAATTGCTGGTTTCCCAAGATGTACAATTGAAAATGAATATACCAGACCGCTAATAACATAATAATGTCCGTTTATTAATAAGAAAAGAAGTAAAGAAGCCATTGAAAGGACATCGCCAATAACGTTGCTGCTAACGCCATCAACGGGGTTTAGAGTTTCAGCCATAGATAATTCCATGTCAAAACCTATCAACGATCCCGCAAATGAGATTCCGTGAAAAACAAAATTTAGAGTAAATCCTATTATTAAGCCGGTCACTATTTCCATTAGTCCATTTATGAACAGCCATCCCAAACTGGCTTCAACTACAATGTTAGATTTGTCTATTGTAAGAAAAACAATGTAAGATATTAATAAAGACAGGAATACTTTTACCAAAACCGGAATAGAACTATGGCTGAATACCGGAGCAGAAAAAAAAGCCGAAGATATCCTTAAGAATATTAGAAGGACAATAATAAAGTCGGCTATCGGGATGTTGATCATTTCAATACCGTAGTAAACATGGTTAACATTTTTGTGGTAAATGAAATAATTTTATCCAGCATCCACGGCATTAAAAAAATTATAGCGACCAAAGTAGCAAATATTTTAGGAACAAAAGTTAACGTCATCTCCTGTATAGATGTTGCAGCTTGGAATATTGAAATAACTATTCCGACTATAAGAGATACACCAAGAATAGGCGATAGTATTAAAAATGTTGTGTAAAAAACTTCTTTTAAGATTTCTATTACTAATTCTTCCGTCATTATGAAAAACTCCTTACTACAGAACCAATTATTAAATGCCAGCCGTCTACTAGAATAAAAAGTAAAATCTTAAATGGCAGAGAGATTAAAGTCGGAGGAAGCATCATCATTCCCATAGACATTAAGATACTCGATATGATCATGTCAACCATAATAAACGGGATGAAAAGGAAGAAACCGATTATGAATCCCGCTCTAAGCTCGCTTATGACGAATGCGGGAATAACAACATAGGTCGGCAAATCTTTCCGGTCATTTGGTCTTTGAAGATGAGCAAGCCCGATAAATAATTCCAGATCTTCATTCCTAACATTGCGGAACATAAAATCTCTGATAGGTTCTATTCCCGTATTGTATGCCTGCTCGGCGGAAATTTTGCCATCCATAAAAGGTTTAAGCGCTTCCACATTTACTTTATTCCATGTAGGCGCCATAACGAAAAAAGTAAGGAAGAGCGAAACTCCCGCAATAAGCTGGCTTGGCGGCATCTGAGGAGTTCCTAACGCCGTCTTTAGAAAATTAAAAACAATTATGATCCTTAAATATGATGTGGTCATAATCATTAAAGAAGGAGCCAAAGATAAAACCGTCAGCAGGAAAAGTATTTGTAGTGTTACAGACACATCGCCCGGATTGCTTGATGTGCCGAAATTTATTCCGACCTTTGGAAATGGAATGGTGGTAGCCTGCTGTGCGTGTAATACTGCAGGGCATAAAAGTAACGCGAATAAAAAAATGATTGTAATGTTTTTTTTCATTTCAAGCCAAGGTTCTTTTTCAGTACGTCCAAAAAGTTATTCTTTTCATTAAAACTAATATTTTGATTTTGCGTTTCTTCCGGCTGGTTCAATTCTTTAAGCAGCGTTATGGAATGCTCACTTACGCCAAGCACTAATAGCTTATCCTCGACTTTAACGATAGAGATAAATTTTTTCGGCATGATCATTTGAGAGCTTAAGACATTTATATGTACCGAACCTGCTTTGTTTCCTTTAATCGGAACGCCGTACTTTTTTACGAACAGAAGAACTCCGTAAAGAAGCCCAACAATTAATAACAGCGGAATAATAGCTTTAATAATATCGAAGAAGCTCATCAATATAATCCTTTAAGCCTATTGGCAGCTTCGTTAAGATTGGTAATGCGGATGCCGAAATGTTTATCAATAACAACCACTTCTCCTTCGGCGATTTTTTTATTATTTACATAAATATCTACAGGCTCGCTTGCGAGTTTATCAAGTTCAATTACGTAGCCTCTCTCAAGCTCTAAAATTTCTTTGATCTGCATTTGAGTCCTGCCGAGTTCGATATAAACATTAAGTTGAAGGTCTTTGAGAAAATTCAATTTATCATTAGTACCGATACCTTTTACCTTAGCATCTTCAAACTCTTCAAAGTCTGCTATGCCAGCTAAGACTTTAGCGCTGCCGTTCTGATTATCGGCTGAAGAATATTCATCAGAATTATCTTCCGGCTGCCGGTCTAATAAATTTTCTTTTTCGTTCATGTCATCCATTTAGTTACCTATTTTATTTAATGTCTGATTCAAATTTCCTGGTTAATTTAATTGCTTTTTTACCGTTAAGAATTCCGTTGCGCCCAAAAAAGAGCGGCTTTGTACCGACTTTAATTGTTTGTTCATCGCCTACCATTGTATCTAATTTTATTATATCTCCCTCTTCAAGCTCAAACAATTGCTGCATAGAAATTTTTGTTGTGCCGAACTCAACTACAATCGGCAGGAAGGTTTTATATAAATGATTTGTTAAAATTTCGCTTGAAGTAGTGCCTGCGTATTTTGTATGACGCACTGAGGATAAATTTTGTGATGTAAGCTTTGAGAGAATTTTATCAAAAGCAAAAGTGGCAAAACATAAGTTCATCATGTAATTTTTATCGCCGATCATAATTTCAAAAGTAATCAGCAGCACCGATTCGCTTTGTGAAGTAATCTGCGCAAAGTCAATGTCAGATTCAAATCTTTCAATTCTGAATTCATAATTGTCAACTGTTTGCCATGCTTTTCTCATATCGATCATAACGCGTTCGGAAATTGCCAGAAGAACTTTTTGCTCGATCGGAGTAATGACGGTAGATTGTTTGGTCCCGGTTCCGTTGCCGCCTAATAAACGGTCGACAAGAACTAAAGCTAAATCGGAATTCAATTCAAGAATTCCTTTTATGTCCGTATTTCTTATTTCAAAAGTATAAAGACACGCCGGGTTTGAAACAGATAAAATATATTCAGAGTAATAAATCTGGTCGATAGAAGTTACTGAAAGATTTACCACACATTGGAGCTTTGAAACGAGAAACGAAGTAAAGCTTTCCGCGAAATTTTCGTTTATATTCCTGATAGTTCTAAGCTGGTTCTTAGAAATTCTATTCGGCAAACGAAAATCAAACAGCAGCGCTTCTTTGTCGGCAGCTTGAGGAGCATTTTGCTCTTCGCCGCTTTTTACTTTATTTAAAAGTAAATCAATTTCTTGTTGTGATAGTACTTCAGCCATAGTTATTGAAGAATATATTTACTGAAATAGACGTTGTTAATTGTAACACCTGGAATTAAACTTTTAAGCTTGCCGCTAATCTGAATTTTCAGTGTGTCTCTGTAAGCCGCATCGTCAAGCTTTGAAAAATCCTGACTCGAAAGAGTTGATATAACAGCATCCTTAACCATTGCATCGCGCGTCTTCAGCTCATTTTCCATATCAACTGTAGGAACATCAAAGCCAACAGAAGTAAGCAGCAATCTTTTACCGTCTGTGTCTGCGGGATTTATAATAATATCATCGATAGAATAAATAAATTTACCAAGATCAACCGGGTTTGCTTTTTTATTGCTTGTTTGAATTGTGATTACGCTGTCTTTGCCGCTTCCTGGCGTTTGCGCTTGAAGCTTCTTCATCAAAATATTTGCGGTAATAAAATACACTACAATCAATTGAACAATGAAAACAGGTAATCCTATTACCAATATTTTAAAATTTATTGAAGATTTTTCCGGAGCTAATTTTATATCTTCCGGTTTAATATTATCTAACGGTTCTTCTGGTAATGCCATATTTATCTTTTATTTTTTTCTTTGAAGTTTCAATTGATATGCCAATGAATCCGTTGCTAAAAATTTAAATTCAAACAACGGAGTGATAAAAAAATGGTTATTATTAAACACCTGGTTGAATATTGCGCAGAATTTCTAAGTATTATTCGCCCAATTATATTTTACATGTAAAAAATATCTTTTATAATATAGAATCGAAGAATTTCGAAAAGAAAGTAATTTAGATAAAGATGTTATAATGCATCGGTCAGCAAAAATTAAAACTGAGGCAGATGGTTTAAGTAAATTTAAAATGAAATATTAAGGATTAACATATCTGGCATAGATGCGCGATAAAATTTATTATTAATATCATTCTAAAATAAAAACAGCATAAAAAATATAATTATCGCTATGGTGTAATTGACCGGCTTTCTTATATTTGCACAACGGCTGCTAACGTGCCGCGATTTTGAAAAGCAACAATAATCATCAGTATAAAACATGAGAGTATTAAAACATCTTTTTGAAAACAACAGAAAATGGGCGGAAAGGATGAAAGAATCCGATAAGGATTTCTTCATTAATCTTTCCAAACAACAAAACCCGGAATATTTATGGATTGGCTGTTCTGACAGCCGTGTGCCGGCAAATCAAATTGTAGATTTACTGCCGGGAGAAATATTCGTCCACCGCAATATAGCCAACGTTGTTGTACATACCGATCTTAACTGCCTTTCGGTTATCCAGTTTGCGGTGGAAGTTTTAAAGGTTAAACACATAATAGTCTGTGGACATTACGGCTGCGGCGGTGTTAAAGCGGCTTTAGAGAACAAAGAGCACGGCTTAATAGACAACTGGCTTCGCAATATAAAAGATGTTTACCGCTGTCATCAAGAAAAAATTGATGCGCTTAAAAGTGAAAAAGAAAAAATCAATTTGCTTTGTGAGTTGAACGTCGTAGAACAAGTTTCAAATGTTTGTTATACTACTATTGTTCAGAATGCCTGGAAAGCCGGACAAAAGCTAACGGTTCACGGCTGGATTTATAATATTGAAGACGGCATCTTAAAAGATTTGGATGTCTGCATAACTGGGCTTGATGAAATTTCGGCAGCTTATAGATTAAAATAATATTAGCGATTTTAATAAAAGTATAATTAATCTAAGCAGTTAAATATTTTTCATACCAGATTTTCTTTAAGCTATCCAATTCTTTCCGGTGCGCCCTTAAAAAATGATCGCCATTCTCGAAAAGAACTAATCTATGCGGAATTTCCAATGCGAGCATTTTGCGGGATATTTCTATCGATTGAAGAGGCGACACGGTTTTATCCGCGCCTCCGTGAACAATTAAGTACGGAATCTTCGGAAGGCTTTCTACAAAATTTATTGCCGAACGCTTCTCGATTTCGTAATCAAGATTTTTGTCGCCGATATATTCTTTATAATGATTTTCCGATTGCGGATTCTTTTCAAAGTGCAGCCTGAAATTTGAAATTGCTCCGACTAAAACCGCGCATTTAAAATTGTGATTCTTCTTCAAGGTTAGATAAGTCATCATACCGCCGCGGCTCCAGCCTTCAATTCCCCATTTATTATTATCCGTAAAAGGCAATTCATCTGCGAGGGGAATCAAGTTTAGAATATCGTTCACTTCTTCCCCGCCAAGCTGCTCTTTTCCTTCACCGCCTGCATTGCCGCGGTATTGAGATGCAAAAACCGCGAATCCCCAGCTTGCAATTTGCCCAAACATACCGCGCGCAGTAAAGCTGTCGATTGCGCCGTCGTTCTTTACTCCGCCTCTGTTCCAGATTACGCACGGATATATTTTTGATTGGTCAGCCGGATAAGCAAGATAGCCTTTTACTTTTAATCCATCGGATAAATAAGTAATTTTTTCTACAACAGAGTTTTCGTGAACTTCTTTTCCCCAGCCGCTGACGAGCATTTTTGTTTGAGTCTCATTCAGATTAATTTTTTGACGCTCGATTATTTTTGGTTCCATTCTTATCTTAACCGAAATAAATATTTTGAGTAAGTAAAATAAAGATAAATAAATCAATTTTGATGTGAAGAAAATTTTATATGTTTGTTCCAGTAATTTTTTAAAATGATAGGCTGTCTGATGCAAAACAACGGAAAGAATAAATCAAAAAACTCTGTACCAAAAAACGAAGTAAAGAAAGTTAGAAGCGTTAATAAAATTATTTGGGCTGTAATTGCTGCTGCAGTAATTTTACTCCTCGTAATTTCAATTCTTCCGAAAAAAGAAAGTACCGACAAAGAATTTATGTTTAGAAAAGACGGAGAATTAACTTTTGTTGATTCGGCAAGCAATGCGGTGAAGGCAAAAATAGATATTCAAATTGCGGATAATGACTTCGACAGAGAACTTGGCTTAATGTTCCGGAAGAGTATGACAGAGGACCAAGGAATGCTGTTCATATTCCCGGCTGACACAATACAAAACTTTTGGATGAGAAATACTTTCATTCCGCTTGATATGATTTACATAAATTCAAAAAATGAAATCGTCACAATTAGGCATGCTACCAAAACCTTATCGGATCAAACTTATTCCTCAACTGCGCCTGCAATGTATGTGATTGAAGTAAACTTAGATTTTACAGATAAATATAAAATTAAGGTAGGCGATAAAATCTCATGGAAGCGGACGGAGCAGAATTAATTCTGTCCGTATAATTCATCTTCCGTCAGTTCGCAAATTATGTGTGCAATTGTAATATGCCCTTCCTGAATTCTTTGCGTATTATTTGAAGGAACAACAACCGGCAGATCAACCAAAGATTTTAATTTGCCGCCGCTGCCGCCGAGAAAGCCGATGACCTTCATTCCTTTAGTATGAGCAACTTCAACTGCTTTAATCACGTTGGGAGAATTTCCGCTGGTTGAAATGGCGAGAAGAACGTCTCCACTGTTTCCCAGACCTTCAACATTCCTGGCAAAAACATTTTCATAACCGATGTCGTTTCCACCGGCGGTAAGATTTGAAGTATCCGTAGTTAGGGCAATTGCCGCAAGCGCAGGGCGGTTAACTTTATGACTTAGCCTTATCATTAATTCCGTCGCGATATGCTGGCAGTCTGCGGCGCTTCCGCCATTTCCGCAGAGCAGCAATTTTTTTCCATTTTTGTATGCATTAACTAAAAGCTCTACAGATGCGAGAATATCCGGCAGGCATTCATTTTGAATTTTAATTTTAGTTTCAGAACTTTCGACAAGTGAATCGATCGCAAATTTCTTCTTATCCATAATTCCTTATAAGAGTAATAATTTAAATATGTGCTGGGAAATTATTTTAGGCAGTTAAAGGCAATTTAGCATGAACAGCATTAGCGAAATCTTTTATTAATTGCCAATTTTCTTCTTCTTCAAAAAAATTGCCCGTTACAATTATCTTTGCGCCGCTTTCCACTTTTTCTTTAGCCGTATGAGGATCACGTATCCCGCCGCCGACTATAACCGGCACCGAGCAAGTATTTGCGACTGCCTTAACCATCGCATTGGTCACTGCGTTATCCGCACCTGATCCTGCTTCAAGGTAAATTAATTTCATTCCCAGATATTCGGCGGCTAAAGCGGTTGCGGCGGCGATTCCAGGTTTATTCCTTGGTACTGGCATGCTTCCGCTAATATATTCTGCCGTAGTTAATGAACCTGACTCGACAATTATATACCCGGTGGATATAGGTTCAAGATTATATTTTTTAATAAACGGCGCAGCTAAAACATGCTTCCCTATCAAATGCTCAGGATTTCTTCCGCTAACAACCGAGATAAAAAGAATTGCGTCGGCAGCCGGACAAACCTGGTTCACACTTCCCGGGAAAATTATAACCGGCAGAGATGTAGAGGCTTTAACTTTTACAATGAAACTTTCAAAGTCGCCGTCAATCATTAAACTTCCTCCGACCAGGAATCCGTCTACATCAGAAAGCTCACAATGACGGATAAAGTCTGGAAGTTTATCATCAAATGATTTGTCAGGGTCAAGAAGAATTAAGTAGGCAGCGCCTTTTCTTGATATAGTATTTTGTAGATATTCGTATGTCTTCATAAAAAATTGAGTTGTACGGGGTGAATATAAAAATTTTGTGTTTTATAAAAAAGAATTTTCAGAAAGATATTTTTATGAAGAAGTATAAAGAAAATGTTAAATTGGCACTAAAGATTCGTGGAAATTTGATTTTATGACAAAAATAACAGTTTATGAAAAACCGACATGCTCAACTTGCAGAAATGTTTTTAAGCTTTTAACGGGAAAAGACATCGACTTTGAAAAGGTGAACTATTATATACAGCCTTTTTCAAAATCAAAACTAAAATCACTTTTAAAGAAAATGGATATGAAGCCAAGCGAACTTCTTAGAAAAAAAGAAGAGGCTTATAAAAAATTAGATTTTAATAATAAGAAATATTCGGAAGATGAAATTCTAGACTTAATGGTAAAAAATCCGGACTTGGTTCAGCGACCTATTATTGAATTAGGTAATAAGGCTGTTCTTGCAAGACCGCCGGAAAAGATTAATGAATTATTTTAATTTTTAGTTATTCACAAAAATAAATGTTAAAGGGATACTTCAAATGGACGCACAAATAAAAAACTTTTTCTATCCTTCAAAGCTTGCAGTTGTCGGCGCATCATCAAAAGAAAAAAGTATTGGTTTTGAACTTTTAAAATCAATAAAGAATTACGGTTTTAAAGGAGAAGTGTTCCCTGTAAATCCAAACGCAGATAATATTCTCGGATATAAATGTTTTAAATCTGTAAATGAATTACCGGAAAAAATTGATCTTGCGATTGTTGTAGTGCCAAAGCAATTCTCAGAAGAATCAATCGATCAAATAATAATTAAAAACATTCGGTCAATAATTCTTGTCACAGCCGGATTTAAAGAAGTCGGAGAAGCCGGAGCGCTACTTGAACAAAAGATAATAGAGAAGATTAAAAACTCCGGCGCAAGATTAGTGGGACCAAATTGCATGGGTGTAATTAATACTTTTGAAAGCATAAAACTTAATGCAACATTTGTTGCAGAAAAACCTGAAATAGGAGGAACAGCATTTTTATCTCAAAGCGGCGCAATCGGTGCAGCAGTATTAAATTCTCTGAGAGATACAGATATAAGATTCGGTCATTTCATAAGCGTAGGCAATAAAGCCGACATTAACGAAAACGACCTATTAACTTTCTGGCAGTCAGATGAAAATATTAAGACACTTACTTTTTATCTTGAAAGTTTTGTTGACGGTGAAAAGTTCATAAAAATTATTTTAAAAAATAATTTCATAAAGCCGTTGATAGTATTAAAAGCAGGCAGAACAAGTGAAGGAATAAAGGCGGCTTCATCGCATACCGGCGCAATCGGCAGCAGCGATAGAGTTGTAGATTCAGTGCTAAACCAGTTTGGTATTATCAGAGTTGATACTCTAGCCGAACTCTTCAACACATCTAAGGGATTTGAAAATTTCCCTTTGCCGGCAGGAAATAAAATTGCAGTCGTAACAAACGCCGGAGGACCTGCGATATTAGCGGTGGATGCTCTTGCAAAAGAAAATTTAACTTTAGCGGCACTTTCGGAAAACACAAAACAAAAGCTTAAAAATATTGTTCATCCCGAAGGAAGTATAAATAATCCGGTAGACTTGCTTCCAGGCGGAACAGCGGAGCAATATAAAATTGTGAACGAAGTTCTTCTTGATGATAAGAACGTTGATGCCATAATTTCAATTTTTGTTGAACCTGTTATGGTGCCGGCGTTCAATGTTATCGAAGCTGTTAATAGTATTGAGTCCACCAAACCGGTATATCAGGTTGTAATGCCTCTGCCGGAGTTCTGGGAAATTTACCGTTTCAATTCTAATTACAAAAAGCCTTTGTTCAAAAATCCAGAGGAACCTGCGAAAGTAATTTCAAGTATTCTATTTCACGCCGGCAAAAATGAAAAGCAAAAAAGAATATCGTACGTAAAAAATAATAGTTTCAATTTTGTTGAAAGAAATTCTTTTGTTTCGTTACATCAGACAAACGTCCTGCTTGAGCAATATAAAATTCCGATGGTCAATTCAAAAATTATTTCCACAGAAAAAATTAATAAAAGCATGGAGGAATATTCATACCCGCTCGTGTTAAAAGGGATTTCCAAAAGCGTAATCCACAAATCAGATTTCAACGCCGTGAAAGTAAATATAAAAAATGTAAATGAGCTTCTTCAAGCTGAGATGGAAATACTCGAAAGTTTCAGACAAAAAAAAATCCCTTTGGACGAATTTCTTATACAGCCATTTGTTAAACCGCGGTTTGAAATTTTAATCGGCGGATTCAGAGACCCAAGCTTTGGTCCGATGATCATGTTCGGCGGCGGCGGAAAATATGTGGAAATATATAATGATACTTCTTTAAGATCAGTTTATCTAAATGAAGCAGATATAAACGAAATGATCTCGGAAACAAAAATCGGCAGACTGCTTGAAGGAGTTAGAGGCGAAAAGCCAATTGATAAAAATAAATTAATAGAAATAATTAAATCGTCTGCACAGATGCTGTTAGACAATCTCTCTATATTAGAATTTGATTTTAATCCGCTTATAATTTCTGAAACGAATTCCATATACGCCGTAGATGTTAGAATAAAATTATCTTAAATGTTCTTACAGCTTTCTTTTTATTTTAAAAGAGTCAAGCAGTTGAATTTTACTTCCAATAATCTTATCCGAATCTTTTTTAGGATAAGCGCCGTAGGTTTTTACTTCAACAAAATTAGGCGTAACTTTTAATGCCACATAAACGAAAGCGCGCTTGCCCACAAAATCTATAGAGGCTTGCGCATTTCCATCCGGTCCGTAATTATAATTTAAAGCCTTGTAATAAGGCAGCGCGTCTTGATAATGAAATTCACTCCAGCCGTATTTTCTGCTTTTAATATCTTTCATCGTAGGGTTAAAATAATAAAGCGGCGCTCCGCAGCTTCCGGCAGTAATTTGATAAACTCCGTTTACGGACTCTCTTCCATATATGTGTTCATGCCCGCAGATGTATGCGGTAGCTTTGTTATCGGATAAAATTTTCCAGAACTTATCGCGCTGATTTAAATACCACTGGCGTGTTGAATCAAGTGGAAGCGTAAGATTATTTCCAAGATTAGGTAAGCCATCCTTCAAATGACCGCCGATCGGAAAGGCGGTTTCGTGACTCATAACAAAAATATATTTGTTCCCGCGTTCTCTAGCGGCTTTCAAATCGTTCGCAAGCCAGTCGAGATGCTTTACATAATGCCAGTCTCTGCTGCCGTCCTCATCAGCTTCACTGTAGTGCCATTTGTCTGTTGTAACAAAAACGAAATGTACATTTTCATAATCGAAAGAATATGTTAACCCTTTTTCATCTTCGGGACCATTCATATAAACATTCTGAAATTCCTCTCTAAATAAATTTTCATCTTTAGAATTTTGAATTTCATGATTGCCGACAGACATCCAGATTCTTGGCCATACCATGTTCGTGTCGTCGTAAATAGGCGACATAATTCTTTTCCAATTTTCCAATTGCTTTTCCGTGGTGTCGGCTGATAATTTATTTCCGTTTACTAAATCACCCGGGAAAACCAAAAACTTGACATCGGAGTTTTTCTTTAACAGATGTTGAACTAAGGCAGATAAAACGGGTTCGTTAACTCCATTGTAATTTCCGCGGCTGTCTGACATAGCCGCGAATTTAAAGTTCTGCGCATAATTCAAATTTGAAAATGAAACAAATATTGAAAATAAAATGAAGAACAAATTTTTTTTCTTTTTCAAGACACACCTTTATAAGTAATTCTGAAATTCGTGCCCCAAATTAACAAATCAAAAGTTATAAGTGAACTTATTTTTTTCAAACTGTATTTTTGTAAGTTTGTACGCGGTAAGAAAAATAAAATATTTTATCGGTACAACCGGAGTAATAAATGAGATACATAATAATTTTTATCTTTCTATTTCCTGCCGGAATATTTGCCCAGCATAAGAAGGAACTGCAAAAGCTCGGTGAGGATTTCTTCAGTTGGAGAACGCTGGAACAGCCCATAACAGGCGATGATGTTCCCCGCACTGAAAGACCGGATGGATGGGTCCCGGATTATTCACCAAACTCGCTTAAAGAATATCAACAAAGTTATCTTCGATTCAGCGGAAGACTAAAAAAACTAAATAGGAATAATTGGACAATTCAGGATAGTGTTGACTATCTTCTTCTCCGCTCTGCAATCGATAGGGTGAATTGGGAACTTAATATTTTGAAACTGCCCAGCCGTGATCCGGATTTTTACGTGCATCAAACAGCCAGCGCCGTTTTTGAGCTTTTGATAATTAGTTCACCAATAAATGAAGACCGCGAAAAAAATATTTTACTTAGATTGAAATCGATCCCGGCTACTTTAAAATATGCGGAACAAAATTTAACCGAGCCTGTCGCCGCTTTCGCAGATATTGCGCTTGAGGATATGGATGGAATAAATGAAAAACTGTCTGAAACTGAAACTGCTCTTTATAAAATATTCCCTGCTGATCTTCATGGGGAACTAAAAATATCTTTTGCAGAAGCTGAGAATTCTTTCACAAGATTTATCGGCTGGCTAGAAAAAGAAAAGCCAAAGATGAAAAATAATTACAGCATCGGCAGAAAAAACTTTTTATATTTTTTAAATAACATTGCTTTAATTCCGTATTCACCTGAGCAGATACTGGCAATGGGAAAAGAAGAATTTAACCGTTCGGTTTCTTTTGATATTTATCAGAAAGTTCAGGATGAAGATTTACCCAAAGCAAAATTATTTTCTTCTTCAGCCGAACAAATTGCTCGGGCGCAAATTGACGAAGAGGCTATAAGAAAATTCTTAGTTGAATATCATATTATGTCTGTGCCCGCTTGGGTAAAACATTATAAAGAAGAAATCATTCCCGATTATGTAAAGCCATTATCAAGCCTTGGAGAAGATGATGACTTCACTTCGCCGACAAGATTAGGCGAGGACGCTGTAAGATATATTCCACAACCATCGCCGGATTTGTCTTTTTTTGATCTTGCAACTGCTGAAGATCCAAGACCAATAATTATTCATGAAGGAGTTCCGGGACATTATTTTCAGCTTGTTTTATCGTGGAAAAATTCTGATCCAATTCGCAGACATTATTTTGATTCTAATGCCAACGAAGGAATCGGGTTTTATTTAGAAGAATTAATGCTGCAATTCGGATTGTTCAATGATAGTCCGCGAACAAAAGAAATTATTTACAGTTTTATGAGGCTTCGCGCGTTGCGTGTTGCGGCTGACGTTAATCTTGCACTCGGAAACTTCACTATGAATGATGCCGCAAAATATTTAGCCGCTACAGTTCCAATGAATTATAAATCAGCAATTGGCGAAGCAAAATTTTTCGCGCAAACTCCGGGACAAGGAATGAGCTATCAAACCGGTAAAATTCAAATTCTAAAATTTCTATCAGATGCTAAATTAAAACTTGGCGATAAGTTCAGCTTAAAAGATTTCCATGATTATTTACTTCAGAATGGAAACGTACCAATCGCGCTTCTTCGCTGGGAATATCTCGGACTCAACGACGAAGTAAAAAAACTATGGAAATAAAAAGTTTAGAAGGAATGGACTAATGAAAAACTTTATAAAAATCTTTTCAATTATTTTTTTCTCTTGCTGTACAATTTCGTCTGCACAGGAGAAGCGACCATTAACGTTAAAAGATATTTTTGGTTCGGATAAACTTTCAGGTAAAATTGTTGAAAACGTTCAATGGCAGCCGGACGGCACCGCGTTCACTTATACAAAAGATGATTCCTTAAACGGTTTGTTAGATATATTCAAGCATGAAGTTGACTCTGGAAAAGATTTTCTTCTTGTTAAAGGAAGCCAATTAAAATATAAAAGCGTACCGATTAAGATGAGCCATTATAGCTGGACCGAAAGCGGAAAGTTTCTTTTGATAGAAGGACCGGAAACAGCCATCTGGAGGCATTCTCGTCAAGCTCCTTTTTATCTTTATAATGTCGCTACAAAAAAAATCACTGCGCTTGCCGGCAACAGCTATCATCTTAGAAATGTAAAACTTTCTCCCGATGGAAAGAATGTCGGTTTCGTTAGGGACCACAATATTTATGTAGTCAATCTGGCGACGGGAAAAGAAAAAGAAATTAATAACGACGGCACAGATAATATTTTGAATGGAGAATTCGATTGGGTTTATGAAGAAGAATTCGGACTTGCAAATGCATGGCGCTGGTCGCCGGACGGAAAGAAGATCGCATTCTGGAGAGTCGATCAAACCCGTGTAAAAGTTTTTCATCTTGTTGATGAAATGGGAATTTATAATACCGTCTTCAACTTAAAATATCCAAAAGCAGGTGAACAAAACTCAATCATCAAAATAGGCGTTGCAGATTTGACTAACGGAAAAACTTCATGGATGGATATTGGCAAGAATGATGATATTTATATACCAAGAATTTACTGGACTAACTCTTCAAGCAAGCTTGCAATTCTCCGCTTGAACCGTTTACAAAATCATTTGGAAATGCTGATGGCAAATTCTTCAACTGGAGAATCTAAAACAATTATTACAGATTCCGATTCCGACTGGGTAGATATTCAGGATGATATTCAATTTCTAAAAAACAAAAATGAAATAATCTGGACTTCTGAAAAAAGCGGTTACCGGCATATCTATCTTTATGATTATTCTGGCAGCTTAATAAAACAGATTACAAATGGTAATTGGGAAGTTAGCTCGGTTGCAGGCGTTTCTGAGAATGACGGCTGGTGCTATTTCTACGGTAAGAAAGACTCACCCATTCAGCAAAATATTTATCGCGTAAAATTAGACGGAACAAACCTGGAAAGAATTTCTAAAGAAGACGGCTGGCATGACGCTGTCTTTTCTCCTGATTATAAATATTATATTGATTACTATTCTAATGTGAAGACGCCGACCAAAACGGTTCTTAGAAAATCAGACGGCACTCTTATTTCTGTTCTCGAAGAAAATAATATTCACGCGCTCAAAAATTATAATATGGTTTACCCGGAATTTCTAAAAGTAAAGACAAGCGACGGAGTTGAATTAAATGCATACATGATTAAGCCCTATAACTTCGACCCAAATAAAAAATATCCCGTAATCGTTTATGGCTATGGAGGACCGGGTTCTCAAATGGTAGTGGACCAATGGGGCGGCAGTAGAACACTGTGGCATCAGTTCATGACAGAACACGGCTTCATCATATTTTGCATCGATAACCGCGGCACGGGCGGCAGAGGAAAAGCTTTCAAAGATTTAGTTTATCACGATCTCGGAAATTGGGCGGTGCATGATCAAATTGAAGGAGCCAAATATCTTGCCTCGCTTCCTTATGTTGATGCTTCTAGGCTTGGCTTTTGGGGATGGAGCGGCGGCGGGTATCTAACTTTAATGATGATGACAAAAGCAGCAGGATATTTCAAAGTCGGTGTTGCGGTTGCACCGGTTTCCGATTTCCATTTGTATGATGCGCCGTGGACCGAAAGATATATGGGTCTTCCAAAAGACAATGCCGAAGGTTATAAGTCGGCAAGCGTGTTTACATATGCCGATAAACTGAATGGGAAACTATTGATGATTCACGGAACTACCGATGATAATGTTCACTTCCAAAATACACTCCAGCTTGTAAATAAGTTTGAAAAAGATTTAAAGCAGTTTGATTTTATGGTATATCCCAACCGCAACCACCGCATATCCGGCGGCAATACGCAGCTCCACCTTTTTACGAAGATTACTAATTATTTTTTGGATAATTTATAAAATATTAACTGCGAGATGTGAAATGTAAAATAGCTTTAAAGATTTTACATTTCACATTTATTCTTTTTATTTCTAAAATACTATTTTGAAACCGGGTATCCTTTTGCTTTCCAATCCTGCGGAAAATTTTCCGGCAGATATAAAGCCTTAACATTTGTAAAACCTAAATCAACTAAAGCTTTATAAGCTGGACGAATGTTCGGACAATGATCCCACGGGCAGCATCCGCAGTATATTACTACCGGAGCATTATGAGGAATATTTTTCACATAAGTTTTTAACTTTGTAATTCCATCATCCTTGGAAGCAGGCCCAATAAATTTTGCGCCGGCAATATGATCCTGGTTATAAAGAAAATCGAACCCCACATGAAGTATAATGGGTTTCTTTTTGCCGGAAAGTTTCATCTCGTTTGCTAAATCTTTTGGTGTAATTGTTCCTTTTAATGTTAGCTCGTCTGAAACCTTTGCTTTCTTTACTTTTCCAGATTTCGCTTCGGCATAATTTAGATTAAACATTACTAACATTAATGCCAACAAAAGAAATATTCTATATGTTTTTTTATTTAAGCGGGGTTTGTTCATCAACTTTCTTTCTATATTTTTTTGAGTAAAAATAATTTGAATAAATATGACTAACAATGGAAACAATATGCGGGATAAAAAATTATTGTGATAAATCACTGCTAAAAAAGATGCGGATTTAAAAAGTAGTTTGTATCTTTGCCGCGGTGGTAATTACAGATATTAAATATCACTTCGGATTTGGAGCCTGTTTATTTTTTTAGTCCACTGTGCTTGTTATTAAATAAAATATTTCAGTTTTCCGGAGGAATATTATGCAGTTAAATTACGTCGATTGGACAGTAATTGCCCTATACTTTATATTTAATCTTGGAGTTGGTCTTTACCTAAGGAAGCGGGCAACTCAAAGCGTTAGCGATTTTTTCATCTCAGGCAGAAATGTCAGTTGGTGGCTTGCAGGCACTTCGATGGTTGCCACTACATTCGCAGCCGACACGCCGCTTGTTGTCTCCGGTCTTGTAGCAAGAAACGGAATTGCAGGCAACTGGATTTGGTGGAGCATGGCGTTCAGCGGAATACTTACCGTATTTTTCTATGCAAAACTCTGGCGAAGAGCCGGCGTTCTTACCGATGTCGAATTTGCAGAAATCCGTTACAGCGGAAAGCCAGCGGCATTCCTAAGAGTCTTTCGTGCAGCTTACCTTGGTCTTCCAATAAATTTAATTATCATGGGCTGGGTTAATCTTGCCATCGTGAAGATAATGATGCTTGTCCTTGGCGTAAATAAGATAGAAGCACTTGCTATTGCCATCGGCATAATGTTCATCACCGCATCTATTTCAACTTTGTCCGGGCTGTGGGGAGTTTTGTGGACAGACCTTTTCCAGTTTATATTGAAGATGGGAATGGTAATACTGCTTGCGGTGTTTGCAGTAAATGCAACAGGTGGAATGGGCTCTCTCATATCTCAGCTTCATGCGGTAGATAAATCAAGAGACGCCACAAGCTCAATTCTGGCGATGGTGCCGAATTTAAATTCTACATGGATGCCGATGATTACATTTTTTGTTTTCATCGCCGTTAACTGGTGGGCGTCATGGTATCCGGGCGCGGAACCTGGAGGCGGAGGTTATGTTGCGCAAAGAATATTCAGCGCGAAAAATGAAAAGCATTCCCTTCTTGCTACGCTTTGGTTTAATGTAGCTCATTATGCGCTGCGCCCATGGCCGTGGATTTTAGTGGCGTTGGTTGCGGTTGTCCGCCTGCAGCACGATGCAAAATTCTTAGCTGACCCGGAAACCGGCTACATAAGAATTTTAATTTCAGATCTGCCGGCTTATTTCCGCGGATTGATGATCGCAGCTTTTGCGGCGGCATATATGTCAACAATAGGCACACAGCTTAACTGGGGCGCGAGCTATCTTGTTAACGATGTTTATAAAAGATATATAAAAAACAAACACGAAAAACATTACGTTAATTTTTCACAGATTGTAACGATGGTGTTGATGATACTATCTGCCGTAGTTACTTTTTATATGGACTCAATCGCAAGCGCGTGGCAGTTTTTAATGGCGATCGGAGCCGGTACCGGATTGGTTTACATTCTCCGATGGTTCTGGTGGAGGATAAATGCGTGGAGTGAAATCTCAGCAATGATCGCAGCGTTTACAATTTCATTGGTGTTGCAGTTCGGATTTCATTTTGACGAAAATGATCCCAGGCAGTTTGCGTATTTGCTTTTAATAACAGTAGCCTTTACGAGCGCGGTTTGGATAACAGTAACCTTTTTAACAAGTCCGGAACCGGATGAAAAGCTAATATCGTTTTACAGAAGAGTACGACCAAACGCGAGATTCTGGACGCCGATAGCGAAGCAGGCAAAAGATATTGCGCCTGTAAAAGATGGAATACTAAATTTGATTAACTGGATTTCCGGTGTCGCAATGATTTATTCATTTCTATTCGGGCTCGGACAAATAATACTCGGAAGCTTGTCGCTTGGAATTATATTCTTAATTGCAGGCTTTGTTTTTGGCGGAATAATTTTCTACCAGATGAACAGGCATGGATGGAGTTTAAGCGAATAATTTCTTTGATTGCTTAACAAAGAGCAATCAAAGCTGCGAAAATAAGCTAAAAATGCTTCCGGCGAAGCAATTTCCCTTCCATGGAAGCATTAATTCTTCCAGTGGAAGCACTATTCCATGTCTCTCAAGCATTAATGCTGGCAGAGGAAGCAATATTCCTTTGCTCCGAAGGAAAAGTCCTGCCCCGCTAAGGGAGTAACCCTTCCTTCCGAAGGAATATTCCTTGTAAGGGAAGGAACATTGCTTCGACGGGAAGGAATGTTTCTTATTCAGGCAGGAACTTTCCTTCCACGTGAAGATTCTTTCCTTGCGGCGGAAGCAATATTGCTTCTTAGTTAAGCATTGTTCCTTTACACGAAGGATAATTGCTTTATTTGAATGCTTGCCTGCTTTAAAAGATTACTAATAGCATCACTTCCGGAAAAGTTTTTCCTAAGTAAATTTCTCCCCGGTTAAGTCAAGATGGAAATGATTTTTAATCTCAATAATTTTTGCGCAGCTTAAATTAAATATCAAAGATCTAATAAATTTGGCGGCTCTTTACTTTCTTTAGTGAATGAAAGAAGAAACAGCATAGCCGCAAGAATCAAATATGCAGAAGTAAATTGATAAGGAATCTGTCTGATGAAATCCTGAAGCTGCCACGGCAGATACATATTGCCATCCGGAATTGCAGAATGAATTATTCCAAAGAAAGTAAACAAAGCCATTATACCTAAATAAACAGAAGCCTGCTTTAACTTTCTATCGATAAGCTTTGCCACAAACGCGCCCCACAGCATGGCGGTTAGAATAAATCCATTACCAAGAGCGACCACGACTAATGTTTCAGGCAAGACTTTTCCGGGCAAAGTAAGAAGCTGATTAAATTTATCAATTGGAATTACATCCGGGTTACTAAGCTTTATTTGAAGCATCCGGGCAATGTTTGGAAATAATGAAAACGCTACTGCGGTCAAATGATGAGGCGGACAAGCTTTAAATGCTTGAACGGTAATATCGAGAGCAACAAAAATTAAAATAGGAGCCAGAACAGCGCGTGGAATTAATTCAACAAAGAAAGAAACATAACCTAAAACGCCTCCAAGACCGATAAACAAGCCGGTAAGTACAGTATAACCTGCACGGCTTCCCATCGCCTTGTATGCCGGCTGTCCGATATAAGGAGTTGTTTGAGCAACGCCTCCGCATAAACCGGCAATTAAAGTAGCACACGCTTCGGTCAGCAAAATATGTTTTGTATTGAAATCGTCTCCTGCAACTTTCGCGCTTTCAGTAACGTTTATACCGCCGACAATTGTTAGTATGGCAAAGGGCAAAGCAATCGGAATATATTTCAGCGCTTCTACAAAGCCATTAACAAAACCAAGAGTTGGAATAGGCGCGCCAAAATGCAGCGTCATAGCCGGAGCTGTAAATGCTCCACCTATTAAACCCATGGGCGCAAGAATATAATAAAGAATTGTACCGATTAGAACAGCAGCAAAAACTCCCGGAAATTTTTTTGGTAAATTAATTTTAGCTACTAAGGTATAAAGAATCAGTCCAAGCGAAATCATCCCGATTACCGGCAAACCGAAAACATCAATTAAAGGGATGAAGCCAATTAACGCAAGACCAATACCAGCAAGGCTTCCAAGCAAGCCTGCTTGAGGAACGATTTTTTGAATCCAGCCGCCGATAAAAGAAAAAATTAATTTTACTACCCCGATTATCATCATTGTCGCCATACCGATGTACCATGTCATCATCGCGGCATCATTTACTGCCATTCCTTTTGCTTTAAGATAAATGAAAGACGGACCTAGAACTGTAAGCGCAATTCCTATTGTTGAAGGCGTATCCAATCCAAGAGGCATCGCTGTAACATTCGGGTTCTTTGTCTTTTTCGCTAATCGAAATGCCATGTAAGTATAAACAAGATCGCCGAAGAGAACACCAAGCGCAGTGCCGGGAAACATTTTTCCATAAACAATATCAGCAGGATATTTAAATGCGAAGATTAAAATACCTGCAAGAAAAGAAAGCACAGTTAGGTTATCTACCATTAAGCCGAAAAATCCGTTTATATCTCCCGCTACAAACCAACGGTACTTGAAGTTTGCTTGAACTTCTTGATCACCACTTTTTGCCATTTGGACTCCTTAAAATTTTATTCCGAATGTAATCTAAAGAAATAGATAAAACCTTTCTTCAAAAATAAAAGATTAAAACGAAACTACAATCAAGAATTGCATAATTACCATTCAATGATCAGTTCAACCGAAGCATTATGTGGGTGGAAATTTAAAGTCTGTCCAACATAATATTCAGTTCATGTTACTTTGTCTATACAACATGCAAGCATTATTCATAAAAGCAGGCATTTTCCGGTTGGATTAATATTTGCATAGTTACATCATAGAAAAGTTTCACGATAAAGAATTAAGAGGTAATTATGAAAACTATATTTAAAGCGATTATGTTTCTACCCTTGCTGCTGCTGACCGGCTGCAATCCTGATTCACCACTCGGAGTAATATTTTCACCTCCGAAATGCGAGATTATGGGCGTTCAAGAAGAGTACGGCTCTATAGATTCTAAGTTCACAGTGACAGTTCAAAATACCGGCGGAGGAGCCACTGCCTACAATATATTTTGTACTATTAAATTAAAAAACGGCAGCTATGTTGTTGAAACTGAAACCGGGATAATCGGAACTCTCGAATCAGGCGAATCAACAAGCGGCGATGTGATATTTTTTAATGTGCATAGCCCAAACGATTTTCAGACTTCGGACATTACTTTGTATTGGCAGGACAGCCAGGGTACAAATTACCAAAACTGATTAAGCCAAATATTTTTATTCTTATTCTGTGTCTATTTAAGTCGAAGGCTGAAATTATTTTTTTAATAATAATACTTTTTTTATTGCTATTTCGGAAAAGTATAAATAATTTCTCTGCGACATTTCATTATTTTTCAATAAACTAAGGAAGTAAGATATGGATACTTTTGAACCAACCGGAGATCAAACTTCTCCAAATACGGATGGCAGCGGAGAAGTTGAACTATCGTATTCCGATAAGATGATCGGAATTTTTTCCGAGCCGGCGAAAACTTATGAAAGCATTTCTAAGTTTCCATTAAAGACTATTGACTGGCTCCTCCCGCTTGTTATACTCCTTGCTGTTGTAACCGTAACCCAGTTTTTATTGATGAGCAATAAGGAAATTCATTTCCAAATTGTCGACAAGCAGATGACCAAAATGCAGCAGAACTTTGATAAGATGGTTGCCGAAGGAAAAATCACGCGCGACCAGGCTGATCAGCAGTTAAGCGCTATCCAGGATAGGATGCAAAACTTTGGTCCGCTTCAAATGGTCTTTACTGTGGTCGGTGTTTTTATTGGCGGTTTTATCGTCTTCTTTATAATGACTGGAATATATTATCTCTTCGCAAAATTTGTTTTGAAAGGCGATGGCAATTATAATTCCGCTCTTGTTGCAAGCGGGATGACTTCTTATATCATAATTATTCAAATTATTTTGTCTGCAATATTAGCATTTTTATTAGGAAGGATGCTTGGTGATACAAGCGTTGCCGCTCTCCTTGATTCGGACCGTGCTACTTATATGGGATTTATTCTTTCCAAGCTTGATGTAATTTCAATTTGGGTAAATATTATTCTAGCAATCGGCTTAGCTAAAATGTTTAAAGCAAAAAACACCGGCGCTTATTTAGCTGTTGTTTTTGGTATCTGGCTAATCGGCGGCTTTTTACTTTTCTTATTGACTAAGGCTGTCCCATTCCTTGGCTTTTTCCGGGGTTGATATTTTTATTTGTGTCTTCCTTCTCCTAATAGTTTTTATAAGGAAGACACAATTTTTTTTATAAAGTTTTTAGTCTAATTAAAAAATACTCTGCGGATCAACATCATAAATTAATTTAACATCTCTATACCGGGACTTCCTATTAAACTCGATATAAGAATTTAAAATAGCTTTTCTCATAACTGCTCCGCCGGGATCTTTTTCCTTAAAGCTTTTTATAAGTATATGGAATCTGTAATTCCCTTTCAGCCTTGCTATTACCGCCGTTGTTGGATTTGATATAGCAAGCCATTTTTTATAGTTGAGCAGCTCCTTATAAAAATCTGTGATCGCGCCTTTGGCTTTTTCTTCCTTTGGATCTTTGGTTTCGATTAAGCAGAGTCTTGAGAACGGAGGATAGCCTGCTTTGCTTCTATCAATTAATTCCTTCTGATAAAAACCGGTATAGTCATTCTGCAAAACTTTTTGAAGAGTAAAATAATTTTCATTTTGTGTTTGAATTATTACTTCACCTTTAACCTTGCTTCTGCCGGCTCTTCCGGCAACTTGAGTAAGAAGCTGGAATGTTCTTTCGTCAGCACGGAAATCCGGAAGCCATAAAGTAGTTTCGGCGGAAATTACTCCGACTAAAGTAAGCCGCGGGAAATCCAATCCCTTCGATACCATTTGCGTTCCCACAAGAATATCTATATTTCCTCTGCCGAAATCTAAAAGCGTTTTGCTGAGCGAAGATTTTTTGGACATTGAATCGGAGTCAATTCTTTTTATAACCGCGCCCGGAAAATAAAAAGAAAGCTCATCTTCTACTCTTTCGGTGCCGGTTCCAAAATATTTAATTGAAAGCGAGCCGCAGTTGGTACATGCATTAGGAACCTTTTTTATCAGCCCGCAGTAATGACACTCTATAATATTTTTATTGATATGAAAGACCATCGGCACAGAACAATTCTCGCAGGTTTCAATCTCCCCGCAGTCTTCACAATATATTTGAGTTGAAAAGCCGCGCCTGTTTTGAAGAATTATTATTCCCTCTTTTTTCTTCAAACGATCTTCAATCTTATCCAGAAGAATATTAGAAAAAACATTTTCCATTTTCTTTCGTTTTCTTTCAATAGAAATATTGACGAGAGAAATTTCAGGAAGAGTTGCATGGTCAATTCTAATGGGAAGTTCAAGGAGTTTATATTTTTTTGATTGAGCATTGTACATGCTTTCGATTGACGGTGTTGCCGAGCCAAGAACCACCGGGCAGCCGGCAAACCTGCCGAGGATAATTGCGCTGTCCCTTGCATTATATTTCGGCGCAGATTCAAACTGCTTGTAGCTCGCGTCATGCTCTTCATCGACTACAATTAAACCGATGTTCTGAAGCGGCGCAAACAAAGCCGAGCGCGCGCCGATTACGACTTTAGATTTTCCCTTTAATATTTTTCTCCACGAATCATATCTTTCGCCAAGCGACATCCTGCTGTGGATAACGGAAACCGTATCACCGAAATTATTGTACAATCTTGAAGTCATTTGCGGTGTTAAGGAAATTTCCGGCACCAGGATTAAAGCGGTCTTTTTTATTGAAAGAGCCTTTTTAATAAGCTCGATGTACACCTGCGTTTTTCCGCTTCCGGTAATGCCATGAAGAAGATAAGTTTGAAAATTTCCATTCAACAGATCTTCCGAGATTTGATCCAGCACTTTTTTTTGATCTTCACTTAGAATGAATTCAATGAGGTCTTCTTCATACTTTTCAAAATATTTTCTCTCTACTTCTTTTTCAAAAACTGTAATCAGCCCTTTCTCTTCAAGCGATTTAAGGGATGTTTGCGAAGCTTCCGATTTTTTTAGAATATCGGCAGCGGAAATTATTTTATCTTTACTTGAAATTAATTCGAGCAGGATCTTCACTTGCTTAGGAGAGTGCCTGTCAAGTTCCGGCAAATGTGAATAAATTTCGTTGACATTTTTCAGAAGCTTAACAAACCTTGCGGTTTTAATTTTTACTTTAGCATCTCCGATCTCATCAATGATTGTTACTGCCCCGTTTTTTTGCAAAGTATTTAAAATAGAATAAACATTTTTTCTGCCGGTTTCTTTTTGAAGATAAACAAGACTAACTTCTTCACGCACGGACAGCATTTTTAAAATTTTTGCGCGCGCCGAATCTTTTTTCTTTTCTTCAGAAAGCAGTTTATTGCATAATGCTCTATCCGGAATAATTTTCCTTTTTGATTCTACATCTGTTCCGTACGGCACCGCTAGCTTCATGGCTTCTCCGAGCGAGGACAAATAATAATCGGAAAGCCATTGGTAAAATTTTAAAATATTTTTAGAAAAGATCGGTTCAACATCAAGAACATCCAGAATGGGCTTTATGTTTTCCAGTACTTCGGTTTTTGACAGAGTGTTTATTACAAAGCCGGTGAGAGTTCTTTTACCGAATGGCGCTAAAACTCTTACTCCGGATTTTGCAGCGCCTTCAAGTTCCGCAGGGACGGAATAAGTAAAAGCATTCCTAAAAGGCAAAGGAAAAACTACTTCAACATACATTGAGATAAGTAAAAGTTAATATCATTTTTTATAAAACTGAACAAGAGGCTTGTAAGGGTTACCGACAAAGGATTCGCTGAACATCTCAAACTTTAAAATCTTCATATCTTTTCCCCACAAAATTCTTTTAAAATCTTTAGACTTTACTATTACGCCATTTGTCGAAATAACACTGTCGTCGAGCGAGAGATTAAGATAATGAAATCCCTCTTCATATTTTATATTCTCAACTGCGTCAACATCGTTAAAACGGTATTCAGCCTGACCGATAAGCATGTTGTCTTTGACGAAAAGCTTTCTTGAATAAATATCCTTTCCTTGAGTTTTCTGCTGATCGACAAATTCTTTACTCTTTAACATGTAGGTAAAAAGATTTGTCGTATCTTTTTCAAAATCGGCATCAGTTTCCGCGTTTGAGCGCATGTCGTATGCGGTGATTATTGCATAACCTTTTTCAGGAGTTTCTAAATGGACTTCATAATCTATTTTATGAAAGATTAGACATCCGTTTAGAGTAAACAAAAAAGTCAGTAGCAAAAAAATAACCGGGTAAAAAAATATTTTCTTCATTGGTCTCCTTAAAAATTTTCATCATATAAAATATGTTCAAAAGTTTCGCGGCTTCTTACTATCCGGAAGTTATTACCATCAACTAAAATTTCCGGCGGACGCCTTCGTGCATTGTAATTTGATGCCATGGTCATCCCGTAGGAACCGGCAGACATTACGGCTAAATATTCGCCGCGTTGAAATTCATAAATGTTTCTCGCCTTTCCAAGGAAGTCGCCGCTTTCACAAACAGGGCCCACAATGTCGGCGGTAATTTCATTTCGTCCCGCATTTATTTCCAGCGGCTGAATATGGTGATAAGCCGAGTATATGCTGGGTCTGATCAAATCATTCATCGCGGCATCTACAATAATAAAATTTTTATCGTGATTTTTTTTAGTATAAAGAATTCGCGCTGTAAGAATTCCTCCGTTTGCCGTCATATATCTTCCCGGTTCGATAAAAATTTCGCAATCTAATTTTTGCAGAAGCGGAGTTAAAGCGTCGGCATATTCTTTTATCGAAAAAGTTTTTTCGTGGTGATATACAACGCCGATACCGCCGCCTAAATCATAATGATTTAAATGCAGCCCTTCGGATCTTAACTTCAAAAAAACTTCACACATTTTTTGAACAGCTGAAACAAAAGGCTCAACAGTAGTTATTTGGGAGCCGATGTGCATATCAATCCCGGTAAACTTAATATTTTTAAATCTTTCTTTTTGAAGATATAATTTTAGCGCGGATGAGACATCAATTCCAAATTTATTTTCAGCGAGCCCGGTTGAAATATAAGGATGCGTTTTGGGATCAACATCCGGATTTACTCTAATTGCTACACGAGCAATTAAATTCATATCTCTTGCAATTTCATTTATTAAGATCAATTCATCTTCAGATTCGGCTTTTATCATTAACAAATTATTTTCGAGAGCCAATTTAATTTCATTTGCTGTTTTACCAACGCCTGAAAAAATAATTTTTTGCGGATCTATTTCCAGCTTCAAAGCGCGGTAAAGCTCTCCTTCTGAATTAACATCAACGCCGCTGCCAGCATCAGTAAAGGTTTTTATTACACTTAAGTTAAAATTCGATTTTACCGCATAAAAAATAGTGTGCTTAATATTTTTTAATGAAGAGTCGAGCTCTTGAAATGTATCGACAAAAAATTTCTTGCTGTAAATATATGCGGGCGTTCCAGTCTGGGCTAGAATATCGCTTATAGAAACTTCTTCACAATAAAGTTTATTCTCACGATAATAAAAGTATTTTGAATCGAAAAGTTCCATCAAAGTCCAAAATTAATTTGATTTTGTTTTCGGCAAAGATAAGAAAATTCTTTTGAATGTTTGTTGTTTGACAAAGCAGAGAAATTTTAAAACAAAAAACGGAGTCCGATATTGCTCGAACTCCGTTACATATTAAGTGCATGAAAAATTAAAAATGGAAAACTATCACTGTCAAAAAGTTTGCGATGGCGGCAATAATAAAAAGCCCGACGATAATCACCGCCAGCCATATTAAAATTTTTACCCAGGGTAAAGTAAAATAATTCCGTAAACTATTTTTCATTTTTAAGCAATTTTAATTTATCAAAGACTAAGAAGCTTTAAGCCTCTTTTAGCGTCAGCATTATTAGGGTCAATTGAAAGAACCTCTTTGTATTCTTTTGCGGCTTCAACTTTGTTTCCCGCGAACGCGTAAGCCTGTGCAAGCCATAAATGATACTGGGCATTGTCGGGACTATAATTAACAGCCGACTTTAAGCTCTCTATTGCGTCTTTGTACTTTTTCTTTACCAAATTTGTGTAGCCGAAAAATCCGTATGCTTCAGACACTTCAACTTTGTTGGAATCTTCCTTACCGGCATCTAGTTTTAAAATTTTGTTGTACGCGTCTGCAGCTTCATCATTATTTTTCATGTACTGGTCAGTTCTTGCGAGCCAGGTTAATGCAGGTTTATAATCATCTTTAATTATGAGAGCCTTCTGCAGCGCAACTTTCGCGCTGTCATAATTTTGAAGTTGAAGATAACAGAGAGATTTATTTACGTATGAACTTACAGAAGCAGTATCGCTTACAATTCTTTTATTATAATACACAATCGCCGAATCATATTTGGCACTGCTTAAAAACATATTTGCAATTTCCTGGTTTAATTCTGTTAACGATGGGTCTTTTGCTATTGCTTTTTCCATTAATATTATTGCAAGAGAATCTTGATGCCCGTATTTAAATTGTTCACCCATCTGAGAATACTCGTTGCCTGTAAACATCGAATCCGGCATAGTATTCAGCAATGCAGCGGCATCTGCAAATTTATTGCTAAAGGTAAGAGACAATGCTTCTATTTTTTCGAGCTTCATATCATTTGGAAAAACTTTTAGTCCTTCCTGTGAGATTTCAGCAGCATTTGTAAAATTCTGCATTAAGAAAAGTGATCTTGCCGCAAAGAAATAAGCATCATATTTTTTTGAATCATATTTCAAATATTTAGTAAGATAATAAGACGCGTTGGGATATTGTTTGGCATAATAAAGCAATGTACCAAGAGAATAATAAGCTTGAGAAAAAGTTGAATCCAATGCCAGCACTTGCAAATATTTATTGGCTGCGTCGGTATAACTTTGCTGTTTCTCCAAAGCTTTCGCGGTCTTAAATTTAAGCGGCGCATTTAAAGAGTCTAAGCTCTCTGCTTTCTGATAATCGCTAATAGAGAGTTCCATAACGCCCATTTTATAATAAGCATCACCAAGAGCTTCATAAACTCTCGGGTTATTTGCATCGTTGGTAGATAAATCGACCAAGATTTTTATCGCTATATCGGTAGAATCATGATTAAGATAATCCTGTGCTATTGCAAGGGCTTTATCATATTGCTTATTTTGAATATAATCTGAAGCCTCAGTATATTTTTGCTGCGCAAAGGTAAGACTTGCTGCTATTATAAAAATTGAAATAAAGGTAATTGATTTCATCTTGCTATCCATATTATTGATTTTCATTAATTTTTACAGGAACAGCTGCGGGAGCTAAATTTTGACTAAGAGCAATTTTCTGTCCTTCATAGCTTGTCAAAAATGTGGTAAACCCTGACGCAACAGTTATTCCCTTTTCACTCAAGAAAACGTAAACGGTATGTTTAAAAGGATAATAATCCTTCAACACAAGCCCTGGATGAGGTTCGTAATAAGTATCATCCACTTTATTTTGATCAAACTCTCCGACTTTTAAAAATTTTATCTTCGATGAATCCTGCACAGTATTGAAGCTTAATAAGCCAATCAGATCACTACTATTTTTTACTTTTGCAAGCACCGCACTGTCTGTTAGTACTATGTCAGCATTTTTGGGCGCCTGTCCTTTTAAGATTGATTCCAAAATAAATTGATACGTTCCTGTGTTCGTCTGCGGTATAACAACTTTATAATTATTGGTTTTACCTAACAATAAATTTTGCAGTTCATCAATCCTAATATTTTGAAGACTGCTGTTTTTAGGAACGATAACAGCAACAGCGTCATAACAAAATTTAAAGATTCTAAAATCTATCTTACTGCTGTCAATAAAATTTTGCTGCTTGCTATTTAATCCCATCGTACTAATAAATACTTTATAATTTCCGTTTAGAACGCCGGCGATGCCTTCAAAGGGATTTAATTTTTTTAATTCAATTTTAGATTTTTTGTACAGCGAATCAAAAGCCGCTTTTTCTTTAACAATAACAGGATAAATACCTTCATCAACTCCGGCTACGAGATTGCCGCTTGTTGGGGTAATATCGTTTTGCTGGCAGCCGTAAAAAATCGTAAAGATGATAAATAAGGATGCAGTTATATGAAGGAATTTAGTTTTCATCGATTGTATTATTTTTTTTAGAATAAGTAATAACAATTCTAAAAAGCCCGTAAAGAATTAAAACAATGCCCATCATAATTCTGAATTGTGATGGAACATTTTCTGTTATGAAATATCCTGCAAGAATAGCCGCGCCCAGTAAAACAAATATGGCGGCAACTAAATATGCAAGATATTTCATCCAGATCATTTTTATTTTGTCATTGATTAAGTTTGAATCTAAATGGAACAACAACCCACACCATAACAGGAGATTTATGCTGGATAGCCGGAGTGAAAACAAATTTCATTGCGGCATTTACAGCGGGTTGATTAAATACTTCAGAGTCGCTCTTAATTACAACGGCTTTTATTGGCTTGCCTTCTTTGCTAACCAATATTTTTACATACACAGTTCCTTCAATGCCGGCTCTTTTTGCTAAGTCGGGATATTCGGGCTGTGCGGTAACGACAGGCTGCGGTTCTTTTTCAACAGCTACGAATGCATTAATATCCGGTGTTTGGTCAGTCGGCTGCTCTACTTTTAAGTCTTGTGTAATTTTAACATTACCGCCGCCTGCTCCTTCTCCAACCGGTGAAGAAACCTGGCTCATCTGCTGCTGCGTTGCAATAGTCTGTTCTTTTGGCGCTTCGGCATCCGGGACAGGAACCGGCGTACCAATATTAGGCTTAATTGCGGGCGCAGAAACAGCAAGCTGCTGCTGTGTTTGGTCATTTAACGATGGGGGAGGTCCAAGATCGGTGTACTTCAATATTCTAACGGTCGCAATATTATTTTCATCGTCTTTAGAAATAGACTGGATGAAAATATACGTACCAATTAAAAGACCAAGAATAACTACTGAAATCGCAAAACCAATACTAAAATTTTTTTGGTACAGCTTTTTCAGTTCGAAGGCACCGTATTCCGTTTTGTCTATTGCCATTATGTTATTATTCATTTTTTCATCCTCACTTTCTAAGATGCCTTAGCTAATGATTGTTTGTCTGCATCGGTCATCGGTGCTATAGAAAACCGCTGAAGTTTAGCCAGGTTTAGTTGATCAATTACATCAACCATTATGTGGTATTTACTTTTTCTATCAAATTTCAAAAGGATTACTAATTTTGGATTTTGTGCTAACTGTTTAACAAAAAAATCCTGCAATCCTTTAAACTCTATAGACTGCGGTTTATCAGTTCCACTTGCATAAAATATTTTGTCATTTTCATCAACATAGACAGTCATAAGATTAGACTGTGCTATCTCGACTTTTGTTTTAGCGTCCGGAGGTAAATTTATCTCCAGCGTTTGCTGTTTTCTCATGACGGTAGTAAGCATAAAAAAAGTTAACAAAAGGAAAGCGACGTCAACCATTGGCGTCATATCTACCCTTACGCCGGCTCTTTTTTTCTTCTTTTTATGTCCTCTTGCTTTCTTTTCTCTTCCGCCGCCAACATCTGCTCCACTCATATTTAATATCCTTTTCTTTAATTATTTAGTATCAAGATTAGTTATCATTGCAAATCTTGTAATCTGAGTTTTTTGCAGAATATTCATTATATCTTCAATAACTCCGTAATCTGCATTAACGTCTCCCTTGATAACAGTTCTTAGCTTAGGATTGCTAATACGAGCTTGAATCAGGAGGTCTCCAAGATTTTCAAGTTTTATTTGAACCATTCTTTTTAATTTTGCTTCCTGCCCGAATAATCTTGCCATTAAAGTCTGTCCGTCAACGCCCATATAAATATTAGCATCTTTATCCACGTAGATAGTCATAACGTCGGAATCGGGAACTTTAAATGCCGAATGGGAGTTTGGGACTTCAATCTTTACTGTTTCAGCAGGTGAGAATTGAGTAGTAAGCATGAAGAACGTTAATAATAGAAAGGCAACGTCAACCATCGGAGTCATATCAATTCTAACGGGTAGCCGTGCTTTTTTAATCTTTGGCATAATTGAGCCTCATTATTTCGATTTTAAAATTTGAATAACGTTATAGCTTGCTTCATCTACCATGTAGGTAAAGTTGTCTACTTTGTTTACGAAAAAGTTATAAGCTACAATACCCAAAATTGCGGTTATAAGTCCTCCGGCAGTATTAATAAGAGCTTCTGAAATACCGGTTGCAAGCTGAATAGCGTCAGGAGCTCCGGCTCTTGCAAGTGCAGCGAATGCTCTAATCATACCGATAACAGTTCCTAAAAGTCCAACCATCGTTGCGATTGATGCAATGGTTGAAAGTGTAATCAAATTCTTTTCCAGCATTGGTGTCTCAAGCATAGAAGCTTCTTCAACAGCTCTTTGAACTTCAACCAATTGTTTTTCTGCGTCAACTGATTTTCCATGGGCAGTTAATTCTTTGTATCTCAAAAGTGAAGCCTTAATAACATTTGCTACCGATCCTCTTTGTCTATCACAAGCTTCAACAGCTCCATCATAATCGCCGCTTTCTAACGAGTTAATAATATCCTTAAAGAAATTTGGAATAGCCTTCTTCCCACCGGCTTTTTTCAATGTAAGTATTCTTTCAAAAATTATTGCTATGTCCATCAATAATAACATAACTAATAAAACTACGAGTGGACCGCCGGTATAAATTGTTCCAAGCAAGTTACCCTGTGGATTTGTACGTCCTACGCCGTCTGCAAAGTTGGAAGGATTTCCAAATACCATATTGTATATTACCAGAGCGATTACAAAGGCAGCAATGGTAAGAACCGTGATAAAAATAGATTGTTTCATGGGTGATTTTTCTCCATTATTTTTTGTTTAATGTTTGTTAATTAATTAACGTTTTTAATTTATCAAATGTAGTGCCGCAAAGTTTGCTTTTTTATCTCAGAATTTTTCTCTGAATTGCCACGAAATTAACGCAGTTAATAGCTTGTTTTGAATTAACCCGAGCAAAATAAATTAATTTTCTTTCAAAATGAAATACTTTTTTTAACTCTTTATTTTTTTATGCCGTTGTCTTTTTCAAATTGAAATCGGATTTTTACAGAATATTTCATATTGAAAGAGATTCTTATCAAATTTTATATTCTTTTCTCTTCCGCCAAAGTGTGGTTAATGATATTCCAAGTATTCTTGCGGCATCTTTAGGATTGCTATATTTCTTTAGGATATCTATAATATAATCTTTTTCTACATCGCTTAGGCTCGGCAGTGCGGAACTCAGTTCAGTATTGTTTCCATGATAGATCTCGTGCGGAAGATGTTCAGGCTTGATTATATGATCTTTAGATAAAACTATTGCACGGTTAATAACATTCTCAAGTTCTCTAATATTTCCAGGCCACATAAAATCATTTAGTAACTTCATTGCTTCCGTTGAAACAATTATTTCGACTTCCGGAGAATATTTTTTTATGAAGTACTCGACCAAAAGCGGAATATCTTCCTTCCTTTCGCGCAAAGGCGGGAGTTTGATTCTAATACCGCTAAGCCTGTAATAAAAATCTTCCCTTAGATCTCCGTTCTTTACGTCCTCATCAATATTTCTATTTGTCGCGCCGATTATTCTTACGTTAACTTTTCTCGTAATACTTTCGCCGACTCTCTCAAATTCCATACTTTGAAGAAAACGCAGAAGCTTTACCTGCATAGGTTTTGAAACCTCACCAACTTCGTCAAGAAGAACACTTCCCTGGTCAGCCATTTCGAATCTGCCGATTCTATCTTTCGTAGCTCCGGTAAATGAACCTTTTATGTGCCCGAATACTTCACTTTCAAAAAGACTTTCGGGAATTGCAGAACAATTTACAGTTATGAATGCATTTGAATTTCTTTTGCTGTTCTGATGGATAAATCTTGCAAGAATTTCTTTTCCGGTCCCGCTTTCACCTTCGATCAAAACAGAAATATCGCTGTCGGCAATATCTTTGCTTAGTTTTAAAATCTCACGCATCTGAAAATTATTTGAAATAATTTCACCGCTGTCGAATGATTCTTCTATTTGAGCACGCAACCCTTTAATTTCTTTTAGCAGCATGTGATGTTCAAAAACCTTTTCGGCAAGATGAATAAATTCTTTGTGCGTAAAAGGCTTGGTTATATAATCGTATGCGCCGCCTTTAATTGCTTCCACAGCGGTTTCGATTGAGCCGTGGGCAGTCATCAAAACAACAGTTGTGTCAGGCGAAGTAGTTTTTAATTGCGAAAGAACTTGAAGACCATCAATCGGCTCCATCTTCAAATCTATAAAGGCTATATCAAAATAAATTTCGTGAACCCTTTTCAAAGCTTCAACCGGGCTGCTGAAAATTTCAGGTAAAAAATTTTGCGAGCTTAAAGAAAGCTCAATCACTTTTAAAATATTTATTTCATCATCAACAACAAGAACTCTGCTTTTATCCATTCTTATCAGCCGGTAAAATTATTTCAAACTTACTGCCGGTGCCTGGCTTACTGGAAACATTTATTGAACCTTTATGAAGCTCAATTATTTCTTTTGCAATTGTAAGCCCCAAACCTACACTTCCAGGCCTGCTTCCGCTAACCTGAACAAACTTATCAAAAATTTTGTCAATGTATTCAGGACTAATTCCGCTTCCCGTATCTAAAATTGTTATTATAACGCTGCCGTTACTTGCTTTTGCATTAACATTTATTTCACCGCCTTTATCAGTAAACTTAATTGAATTGCCGATAAAGTTTCCAATTGCCCTTGTTAGGTAATCATGATCCGCGGAAATTTTCGGCAATGTTTCATCGACGGAATAATTAAGTGAAATTTTCTTCTCCTGGCACTGAAGAGAAAATGATTTTATACATTCTTCTATCAAAGGATTTACCGTCAGCTTTTCAAAATTAAGCTGGATTCCTCCTGATTCGATTCGCGATAATTCTAAGATTTCTTTGACCAAACGATTTAACCTATCGTAATCTTCTTTCATCGACAAGATGAGTTCTTTTTGCTTTATCGCAAGCTCTCCTACTACACCGTCGTCAAGAATTCCTATCGCCATTCCCATCGAGGTTAAAGGAGTTTTAAGCTCATGCGAAACTTTTGCTACGAACTCGGATTTTAATCTGTCAAGTTCTTCATATTTTGTTATATCGCTAAAGACGATTAATGCGGCGTTGATATCATTTTCCGGAAGAATAATCGGAGAATACCTGATTTTATAAAATCTAACTCTTCCGTTTGTATCAATAATTCTAAATGCATTTTCATTATCGTCATAATTAGCCGGCGGCGATGAAAGATATTTTTTTATTTCTTTAAAAACCTTTTCATCTTTAATTACATCGTTTAAAAAAGATTTTCCTTTTTTTAGGTTTCCAAAATCTTCTTGGAATGCTTTGTTGGCAAGAAGGATTTCCATGTTACTGTCCACCATCAAAACCGGATCGTTTATGCTTTCAACAATTACATCGGATTTTCTTTTTTCGTAAAGAATTTTATTGATGTTAAGCTCTTCATATTTTTTCAGCTTGCCGACCATACTGTTGAACTCATCGGCAAGGATTCCAATCTCATCGGAATCATCCGTTTGAATTTCCTGATCAAAATTTCCCGCGGCAACATGTTTAACCGATCTGGTAAGATCCTTTACCGGTTTTACAATAAACTGGGAAAACTTTGTACTGAATACAAGACTAACGACTGTTCCGAGTATAGCGAGAAACAGCATTGTGAATGCGGCTATCCTTGTAATCGATTGAACGCGCTCATCGGCGCGGCTGATAAAATTATGGTTGGTCTCAAAAATATGATAGCATTTTGTTTTGATGTTCGAGATCAAATTAATCGCCTGCACGTACTGATTTTTCTCGGTCATATTGTTATAAATAACCGTGTTATTTACAACCGAGCTTATTTCATCGAGGAAAATTCTGTATTGGATATTCAGGCTGTCCAAAAAACTTAATTGGTCCGGCGTATATGCGGCTTCTCTTGCTTTTTCAAACCAGAAGAAAAAATCCTGTTTAGCGTCGTCAAAAAGTTTTCCACCGCGGTGAGGGTCTTCTTTATCGATAATTAAAAACAGCGCATTGGTTTGGTCGTCAAGCGATCTAACCATATTATCCGCGGCTACTATACTTGAATAATTTTGAACGATGATTGATCTGAATGATTCATTTAGCCGGTTAAAATTATACAAGCTCCAGATCATTACACAAATCATGATCAAAATAACGACGATATAACCGGTAAGTATTTTCGCCCTTAATGTGGTAAAGAGAGTTCTAAACATTTTCTTTCAATTATTTCCTCGCTATAAATAATTAAAATTGTTGTAAAAACAAAGTTAATTTGTCGGTGAATTTTTGCCGCGAGTATAAATGGAAAAGCTGACTGTGTGTTAAGGTGTGAATCTGAAATGTTAGAAGACAAAAATGTTTTTTAGATATCTTTCAATCTCATCAATCTGTTTTTTTGCTTTAATCCTTTTATAATATTTAAGCGCCTTAAGAAAATGTTTTTTGCTTTCTACAAGCTGTCCTTTTTCTAAGTATAAAACTCCCAATTCATATTCTGCTTCTGATCCATTCCATTCATTCTTCAATCCTTTGCATATCCTTATACTTGTTAAGAAATAATATTCTGCAAGTGGGTAATTTCTAAAGTTTCGTTGAATAATTCCTTTTAATTTATAGGCATCCGCAATCCCAACTTTGGAATTTATTTTATTACTAATTTCCAGCGCTTCGTCGGTAAGAGACTCAGCAAGACTAAAATCTTTCTGTTTTATAAAAAGATAAGCTTTCAATGCGTAACCGTTAGCAATCCCTAGTTTTAAGTTTATTTTCTTACCAAAATTTATTCCTTTATCTAATTCAACAAATGCTTTTTCAGGTAAATCCAAATCTGTGTAAAGTATCCCTAAGTTAAGGTGAATATTTGTTCCCTGTTTAAGATCACCCGCTTTATCAGCATTATATAAAGCCTTGTTAAAATGCATTAATGCAGAATCATAATTGCCGGGAATTAAATATGTGATAGCTATATTATTTTCAATTTTTGCGATCATGTCGCAATCACTAGAATTTAGAAGTGAGAGACCCTTCTCAAAATGTTTAATAGCCATATATGTTTTACTCTGTTCTAAATACGTTGTTCCTAAAAGGTTTTCAGAATTTGCATAGCCTTTTATATCATTTATTTTTTTATAAGCCGCGCTTGCCATCTTTATATATTTAACACATAATTTCCATAATGCCTGCCTGCTGTGCATTTCGCCGAGTGCTAAAGCTGCATCAGCATATATTTTTTCAAAGCAACTTTTCCCCTTCGTTTCATTAACAACATTCTCAAGCATAAACTGCGCTTGATTATTATTGCCGGTTGTTACGCAATACTGTCCAAGCTGCTGTAAGAATTCCAAGTACTTTGGCTTTTCAAAAGTTTTCTGCGCAAAGGTAATTAATAAATCGATTTCGGATTGTTTATTAATCTCCTTAGCTTTTAACGAAGTTGATTTTGAAAGTTTGATTTTAAAGGGTGTTTTATTTCCTGATAGTAATCTCTTGTTAAATTTCTCTGTCTCGCTAGGTGTAAAAAAATTTTTTATAACCCCATTAAGAAGCTTATCCCTTCGATGCTTCGATCTGTTTATTTTTTTCTCCATAAAATAAAGAGTGTTTATTTTTCTCTTTTTACAATTAAATTTTTGTTTACTTGTTCATCCTTTAGTAAAGGAATTAGTCTTTCAATCTTTCTTATCTCTTTTTTTGCCTTAACTTTTTTGAAGTACTTTAATGCAGTAAGGAAGTGTTTCTTACTTTCTGATAGTTGTCTTTTTTCTAAGTATAAAATTCCCAATTCATATTCAGCTTGATGTTCATGCTGCTCATCATTCAATTCTTTACATATTCTTACACTAGTATAAAGATAATGTTCTGAAAGGGGATAATTCTTAAAATATCTTTGAACAATTCCTTTCAAATTATATATATCTGCAATATGTCTTTTAGAATTTATTTTATTGCTTATCTCTAAAGCTTCATCCGCAAGGGCTTCAGCTAAATTATAATCATTCTGCATAACAAGAAGAAAAGCCTTATTTACGTATGACATAGCTAACGTTTGCATGAAATTTATTTTTTTAGATAAAGCTATGCTACGATCAAATTCGACAAAAGCCTGCTGAGGTGAACCTAAGTTAGAATATATCAATCCTAAGTTGCTGTACGAAGTCGCCATTTGCTTTAAATTCTTAATATTTTCAAAATTATGAATTGCCTTTTTACAATAAATTAGTGAAGCATTATAATTACCTTGAGAAAAATAAGTCCTACCAATATTGTTTTCGCTTTTTCCAATTAGTTCTTCATCTTTTAAGGAAATAGCAAGAGTTAGTACTCTTTTAAAATAATTCAAAGCTTTAATAATATCTCCTCGTTCTCCGTATATAGTTCCTAAAAGATTTTCTGAATTAGCATAGCCTTTGATATCATTTATTTTTTTATAAACTGCGCTAGCCATCTTTATATATTTAATGCATAATTTCCATGATGCCTGTCTGCTGTACATCTCGCCCAAAGCTAAAGCCGCATCGGCATAAATTTTTTCAAAGCAGGTCTGTCCTTTTGTTTCTGTAAGAATGTTTTCAAGTATATATAATGCTTGGTCATTGCTGCCAGTTGTGACAGTATACTGCCCAAGCTGAAGTAAGAATTCCAAGTACTTTGGTTTTTCAAAAGTTTCCTGTGCAAATGTGATTAGTAAATCAATCTCGAATTGTTTATTAATTTCTTTAGCTCTTAACGGAGTTGATTTTGAAAGTTTGGTTTTAGCTGGCGTTTTATTTCCTGATAGTAACCTCTTGTTAAATTTTTCTATCTCTCTGGGTGTAAAGAATTTTTTTATTACCCCATTAAGAAGTTTATCCCTTCGATGCTTCGATCTGTTTATTTTTTTCTCCATAAAATAAAGAGTATTTATTTTTCTCTTTTTACAATTAAATTTTTGTTTACTTGCTTATTTCCGTTTTATCGAAATTTTCCCTTCTGGTTTTACTAAACCAAAATTGAAGGCTGTAGACTTTATGTTATTTCCTTAAATAATATTTTTAAAGCTATCTTATAATAGCAGAAATTTCTCTAAACTCATCCGTGCCGCTTACGTTGAGAAGCTCAAATAAAATTGCTTCGGTTGTCGTAACTTCCGCACCGTGCGCTCGCATTCTTTTAAGAGCAAATTTGTAATCCATTTCCTTTCTCGAACTGACTGCGTCTGCGGCAACATTTACCTGGAATCCGCTGGCGATCAAATCCAACACGGTCTGCTGCACACAAACATGTGCTTCGATTCCGGCAACAACTACCTGAGTAACTTTATTATCTTTTAGTCGTGTGAAAAAGTTTCCGGCGCCGAAGCAGCTGAAGCTCATCTTCTGAATTGCGTTCAGTCCTTCAAGCTCTGCTAATAGCGGCGCGGCAGTTGAGCCAAGTCCTTTCGGATATTGTTCAGTATAAAAAATCGGGACATTCAAAACCTTAAATCCTTTGATTAGCTTAGACGCATTATTCACTACCATTTCAGGTTCTTTCATCACGGCAAGAATCTTTTCCTGTATATCGATTAAAAGAAGCGCCGCACTATCACGGACGAGGATTTTTCTATTTCGTTCTATTATTCCTTCCATAACTTCTCCTAAATAATTCTAATAAATTGGATCCATTCCATATTTACCGCAAGAATACATCATCAAAATCGAAGCAAGATCTACAAGCGCCTTTTTTTGGTCATCATGATAAATTACAAGATCATAAACTTCGGCAACAAACTGCATGTTAGTTAATATTTTTTTTAATTCCTGATAAGTTGGAGTTCCATGCCAGTTAGCAACTTGCTTTACAATCATATTTTCATTTCGTCTCAAAAATTCGTTAAAGGAAATTGTCCTTTTTGAAATCGGCGTTCTCGGGCGGCATATATTAATTAGATCGTTAAAATATGTATCCCATTTTTCCGCCAATTGTTTATTGCGGTCACGCATTACATAACGGGCTTTCTCCAATGAAAATTTTGCTTTTGTAGTAGTCTTGAATTTTGGAGTCAAAGCATAAGCATCGTAGCTCGTGTATCCGGTTTCTTCATCGATATATTTCCATCTTTTTAAAAGCTGATTTTCACTTAAGATAATAATTACCTTATCGAGCCCGCTGTCCACAACGATAAATTTATCCTGCTGTTCATTGATTACCGTAAACCAATGTTCCCAATCATCTACGCTTAAAATGCACGGCAAGCCTTGCTTCAAATGATCTTTCAATGCTTTTATTGCTTCATCGGGAGTTTCCCGTCGGAAGTATTTCATTTTACAGTCAAATATTTTTGCTGCTTTTGCAAGTCCAATTTCGTCTGTGCCGTACCACCATGTACTGCCTGCTTTTTTTCCGATCTCTCTTTCGTTCTCAAATCGCCCAAGCATGACAAGTGCGTATTTTAACGCAAATGGTCCGCACTGATATTTATACGGTTGTGGATAAAAGCTCATAAGTTTGGGATTTTTTATTTGATAAGATAAAGAATCATTTTGATTAAATCACTAAAAATTTTGTACAAAAAACAATTTTTAACTATTTTTATTTTATTATGAAAAGAAAACTAAAAGTTGCAATCGCCTTCAACGAGGCTAATCCCGATTTATACATTAAACATGCCGCGCTTAATCCGGATGAATTAAGCTTCGTCCCGTATTTTGAAGTGGAAAACCTTACCCCGATCGAAGAATACGAATTGATGGTAAAGAGGCTTTGTTCATGCGGGTATGACGCTTACTCGTTAAATATTATAGACGATCTAAATATACTCCTGAACGACGTAAAAGAAAATAAGCCCGACGTTATCTTTAACTTCATAGAGCTTTATAAAGAAAACTCCAGACTTGAAATGAGCATGGTAGGACTTTTGGACCTGCTTGAGGTTCCTTATACAGGCGCGCCTCCTCTTTCACTTGCAAATTGCCAGAACAAAGTTCTTACAAAACGGCTGCTTAACGCGCAAGGAATTAGAACTCCAAGATTTATGCTCGTAAAAGAAATATCTAAAAATTTCAAGCATGATTTGAAATTTCCGCTAATCGTAAAGCCTGCTTTTGAAGATGCAAGCGTCGGAATTGAAAATGATTCCGTAGTGGAAAATAATAAACAGCTTATAAAAAGGATTAACTACGTCTTTACTTCTTTCCAACAGCCTGCTTTAGTTGAAGAATTTATCGAAGGAAGAGAACTGAACGCTGCAATATTCGGAGATACAAATCTTGAAGCACTTCCGATTAGTGAAATAGATTTTACAGAAATGCCTGAACATTTGTATAATATTGTCAGCTATCAAGCTAAATGGGATCCTCACCATGAATCGTATCATAAAACAATTCCAAGCTGCCCGGCAAAACTTCCGTTAGATATTGAACTGAAAGCGAAAAAAATTGCGCTTGAGTCTTTTCAAGCGCTTGAATGCAGGGACTACGGAAGAGTTGACATGCGCTTAACAAATGATAATGAAATTTTTGTTCTTGAAGTTAATCCTAATCCCGACTTGACAGAAGGCGCCGGTTTTATGCGCTCGGCAGAAGCTGCCGGATATACTTATGAACAGGTGCTTGAAAAACTTATTCATTTCGCATTGGCAAGAAAAAAATAAAATAAATTATTTTAAAATTACATCCGCTTCATTTATTTTGGATTTGCGCTTTTAACTATTTCATGCGGACCAAATCTTTATTCTTAATTGGAAAATATTTTTTAACCTGAAGGAATAATATTATGAACGATCAGAAAAAAGAATTAACAAAAAAAGTTCTCAACCTTACCGTTCTTGTTTCTGCCCTCGGATACTTTGTCGATATTTACGATCTTCTGATTTTTGGAATCGTCCGCATTCCAAGCTTAAAATATTTAGGAATGCATGGAAACCAATTAATTGACGCGGGTGTTTTTCTTTTGAATATGCAAATGGGCGGCATGCTTATCGGCGGAATAATCTGGGGAATTTGGGGCGACAAAAAAGGTCGCATATCAGTTCTCTTTGGTTCTATATTTCTTTATTCCGTAGCAAACTTTCTTAATGCTTTTGTCTCTTCAATTGAAATGTATTCCATCTTAAGGTTTTTCGCGGGAGTGGGATTAGCCGGCGAACTTGGCGCGGCAATAACTCTCGTAAGCGAAGTTATGACCAAAGAAACCCGCGGCTACGGAACAACAATGGTAGCTACAATAGGCGTTATGGGCGCCATTCTCGGCGGTATTATTGGCGATGTCTTTACCTGGCAGACTGCTTACATAATCGGCGCGGTGCTGGGAATAATTTTATTAATAACCCGTATCAGTTTATTTGAATCAGGAATGTACAACGCAATTAAAATTTCCAACGTTAAAAAAGGAAAATTCCTCAGCTTGTTCACGTCCAGAGATAGATTCTTCAGATATTTAAATTCTATTTTAATAGGATTGCCGAATTGGTTTGTTATCGGAATCTTAATTACGTTTTCACCGGAATTCGCTAAAGCGCTCGGAGTTACCGGTCCTATTAAAGCAGGAAACGCAATCCTATTTTCTTACCTCGGTCTTACTATCGGCGATTTTGCCAGCGGCTATTTAAGCCAGATTTTGAAAAGCAGAAAAAAGGCTATTTTTATTTTTATCGTGCTCACGGGAATATTAACCGTGACCTATTTATTTACTCATTCGTTAAATCCAACTGAGTTTTATTTCTTATGTACATTGATTGGAATTACCAACGGCTATTGGGCTGTCTTCGTTATGTCAGCCTCCGAACAATTCGGAACTAATCTAAGAGCCACCGTAACTACAACCGTTCCGAATTTTATTCGCGGCTCTGTAATTCCTATTACTCTCGCATTTAATTTTCTACGTCTTCCCATGGGAATTATTTATTCCACTTTAACTGTGGGAATTGTAATTTTCATTATTGCTTTTACTTCTCTTTATTTTCTAAGAGAGACTTACGGCGTTGACCTTGATTACGTCGAAGATATTTAGTCCAAATGAATTTCCTCGCTGCAACCAGCGAGGTATCTTAGTTGATTATACTAATCCTACGCCGCAGAGCGGCGGGGTATTTTACCAAAACGCTCTCGCCCGCCGAAGTCCGGCAGGACGAAGGCGGATTAAATTCAGAAAATAATTTTTATGGAATTCATTAAAACTGCTGTTGATCTATTTCTCCACCTTGATGTTCATCTTAATGCAGTTATCGTCCAGTACGGGGCTTTAACTTATGCGATTTTATTTGCTGTAATATTTGCAGAGACGGGGTTTGTGCTTACTCCTTTTCTTCCGGGCGATTCGCTGTTATTTGCCGCAGGAACTTTTGCTGCAAGAGGTTCTTTAAATGGAAATTTCCTTTTTATAATACTCGCGTTTGCCGCTGTTGCAGGCGATACGGTTAATTACTGGATCGGACATTTAATCGGTCCAAAAATTTTTCACCAGGAAAAAGTCAGGTTCTTTAAAAAAGAATATCTCGAGCGTACACATAAATTTTTTGAAAAGTACGGCGGCAAAACAATTATACTTGCGCGCTTCATCCCGGTAATAAGAACATTCGCGCCTTTTGTTGCCGGTATCGGAAGCATGACATATCCGAAATTTATTTTGTATAATATAATCGGCGCCGCAGCCTGGGTTGCGCTTTTGGTTTATGCCGGATTCTATTTCGGAAATATCGAATTTGTTAAAAATAATTTTTCTGTCGTTATCATAGCCATAATTATAATCTCAACTCTCCCGGGAATTATTGAATATCTAAGGCATAGAAAAAAATCCGCCAGTGTTAATTGATAAACGCGCCTCCGATTAATAATTTGTGTTTTTGCAATGGAGTATTAAAATGACAAAAACAAAAATCAAGATGAAAAAGAAAAAAAGAATTGCGCTTATTGCCCACGATAACCGCAAAATTGATTTGCTGGAATGGGCAAAGTTTAACCGCGATCTTTTAGCCAAACATGAACTCTTCGCTACAGGTACTACCGGGCAAATTATTGCAACTGAATTAAATCTCGACGTCCACAGATTCAAAAGCGGACCGCTCGGAGGAGACCAGCAGGTCGGCGCTAAAATTGCCGAAGGCGGAATTGATTTTCTAATTTTTTTCTGGGATCCGCTCGCTCCAATGCCGCATGATCCGGATGTTAAAGCCTTATTAAGGATTGCAGTTGTTTACAACATCCCAATTGCAAACAATAGGTCATCCGCCGACTTCATTATTTCTTCGCCCCTAATGCACTCCGAATATTCAATTGAACTGGTTGATTACCGCGATAGAATTATGAAAATAGAAGGTAAGAAATTAATTGAGGGAAAATAATTTTTAAAAATAAATCGGGATTGTCATTTGAACTTTTACGGGAATGCCGTGCAGCTGACCTGCTTCAAATCTTGTTTGCCTAACCGCGTTCATGGCCGCTTGATCGCAGCCGTAGCCCAATCCTTTTAGAAGAGAAGTTTTTCTAACAATACCTAATTCATCAATAAACGCCTGCACATAAACTGTCCCGTGAATATTGTGCGAAGATGCGGCAGGCGGATAAATAACTCTTGCTTTTAAATTGTTCATTCCGCCAATAGGTACCGGCATTTGATCAACCGCGACATAATAAATATCCATGTTTACTATAACGCCCTTTTTCGGAGGTCCGCTGCCGTTCGCTCCGTTGCCTGTCCCGCCGCTGCCCGGTTTTCCATTTGAATTCCCGCCGGTATTATTCCCCTCTTTAGATGCTATACCTTTGCCCGTATCAACCGCGACAGGACTTGAAATGTCCTTCGATTCCTTTAAAACTTCTTTTTTCTTTTCTTTACTTTCTTCCTTTTTAATTTCAGGCTGGAGGTTTTTAACTTTTTTTTGTTCAACAATTCCGCCGCCGGGTGAGCTCGGTGAATTTGATTCAGTCGTTCCGCCGAATCCTATCTCAACATATTTTTCTTCCGGAATTTTTCGCCGTGAGCTGAACGATAATAATACTACCGCAATAAATACCGCGTGAATTAAGATTGAAATGATTAAAGAAAAATTTTTGCTGTTTAACCGTCTTAAGGATTTGTATATCTCATTCGAGGTCTGTAGAATTTTCTCTCTCATTTTTAAGATAGAAATCCCCGCGCTTTTTTGTAGGAATCTTTTCCATGCTGCGCTCAAAGCCCGCATAAATAAAGATAAGATGGATAATATTTTTTTCATCAGCAGCAAAAATGATAAGCTAAAAGCAATTCATCAAGTGATGAATTACTTTTTCATCGTAGCCATCAGAAGCTTAGTTGCTCCCGCATTTTTAAGTGCATCGAGAAGCTGCACTACATTTCCGTAAATGGCGTTTTTATCAGCCTTCACAATTACATCACGGTTGTTCTTTTGTATAAACTCCGTTTGAAGGTCCGTGGGTAATTGGGTAATATCAACTTGTTTGTTATTTAAGAATATCTGGTTCTGGTCATTCAAATAAACTTCGATGCTGTTATTCACGGTTGTTTCCGCCGAAGATGATTGAGGCAGTTTTACTTTCAGCGCGCCTGTAATTAAAAACGGACTTGTAATCATAAAAATTATTAGGACAACCAGAATAACATCGGTAAACGGAGTAATATTAATTTCAGAAAATTCTTTTTCGTCTAGCTTATATCTTCTCATCGATAATTTCTCACTTCAGCATCTTTATATAACGCAAAGTCTTTTGAATAGCTTCGTCATACAGCGGCATGCTCAGTTTTAATCTTTTCATAAAATAATTATAAAACATAACTGCAGGCACCGCTACTATAAGTCCCGCCGCGGTCGCGATAAGCGCATCTGCAATACCGCTCATTACCATTGTATAATTAGAGCTGTCTTGAATAGACAGAGCATTAAAAGATTTTATAATTCCAACTACTGTTCCAAAAAGACCGATAAAAGGAGAAATGCTTCCAAGCGTTGCAAGAATTCCCAATCCTTTTTCAAGCTTCGCAATTTCTTTATCCAACTGCGTGTAAGCTGACTGCTCAAGATCATCCTTTGACTCTTTAGACTGTTCAAGGATATAGGCTACAACATTTGTAAGCGGGCACTTAACCTTTAAGAACCACCAGTTCCATGTGCTTGATTTGCAGACGTACAAAGCATCGTTCAAATCATTTGCTTTAAGGCTGCGGTAGATGTTGTGCATAAAATCGCTTATTACTTTTTCGGTAATACCTTTAAATGTTATTAATTTTTCTATAACAACTTTTACCGAAAGTAAAGAACAGATAATTAATATAAAAATTACGTAACCTCCTTTGGCAACAAGGTCAAGGAGACTGGGGTTATACATTTTTAATCCTTTCTCAGAAAATGAACTATAAAAATTATAAAACTTAAATGAACGCACCCTTTAGATGCTCAAGCATAATGTTTTGTTTTATTTCCTTTGGAAAAATATTCTAAAACGTCTCTTGTATAAGTGATTATTCTAACAGCCTAATTACTTAGCTTCTTCTTTCATCAGCCTGTGCATAATGCTGTGATGCCTTCCGTAAAAGAAATAAATTACCAGCCCGATAGCAAGCCATCCAAACAGGCGCAGCCAATTTTCTTCTGGAAGTGAAAACATTAACACTCCGCAAATTATAATTCCTAAAATCGGAACTAAAGGAACTAACGGCGCCCTGAATGGTCGTTCGGCTTCCGGGTGAGTTTTTCTCATAATTATTACGGCTGCGCAAACCACTACGAACGCAAATAAGGTTCCGATATTTACTAAATCTGCCAATACACGTAACGGCAAAAAGCCCGCTAAGATAGAAACAAACGCTCCGGTAAGAATCGTAGACTTCCACGGAGTTCTAAATTTTTCGTGAACATCGCCGAAAAATTTTGTTGGAAGCAGACCGTCCCTTGCCATTGCTAAAAATATTCTTGCCTGGCTTAACATCATTACAAGTAGAACGGAAGTTATTCCGGCAACCGCTCCGAGCGAAACAAGAAATTGCGCCCACACTAATCCTACCTGCTTAAATGCGTTTGATACCGGCGCATTGATATCTATTTTATTATATCCAACCATTCCGGTTAAAATTCCGGAAACTGCAATGTAAAGAATTGTGCAAAGAATTAATGAAGTAATAATTCCGATCGGAACATCACGCTTCGGATTTTTAGCTTCTTCGGAATGCGTTGAAACAGAATCAAAACCAATGTATGCAAAAAAGATAATTGCCGCTCCTGCCAGCACTCCTACAGGCGCACCTCCGGGACCAGTTTGTCCCCAAATAGTTTTTCCAAATAAGCTTAACCCGGAGTAACCGTAAGGAGCAAATGGATGCCAGTTGGCAGGGTTTATATAAAATGCTCCGACTATTATTACGAGGAAAACTATCGCCAGTTTTGTAATAACAATACCGGCATTAAAACCGGCGCTCTCTTTAATTCCTTTTACTAAAATTATTGTGATGATGACCGTTATTAAAATTGCGGGAAGATCAAGCACAGATCCGGTAGAAGAAAGCAGTCCGGTGGAAGGATTAAAATCAAAAGGGGCATTTGAGACGATATGCCCGAACCTAATTCCCAGTATGCTGATAAAATCCTGGAAATAATGCGACCACCCGTGCGCAACAGTCGCAGAAGCGACAGCATATTCAAGAATTAAATCCCATCCGATAATCCATGCAAACAATTCTCCTAAAGTTGCGTAGGCATAAGTATAAGCAGAGCCCGCAACGGGAACCATCGAAGCAAATTCGGCGTAAGACAAAGCCGCAAACACGCACGCTATTCCAGACACTACAAATGATAAGACTATCGCCGGACCTGATTTATCGTGCGCCGCGACGCCGGTTAACACAAAAATTCCCGTCCCTATAATTGCTCCGACTCCGAGGCTCGTGAGAGCAACAGGACCAAGAACACGGCGCAAGCGGTTCTCACTTTTTACTTCGTCCAACAAAACGCTGAGAGGTTTTCTCGCAAAAATTTGCTTCATGTTTAATTCCTTTTTATTGAATTGTAAAATAAAAAAGTTTAAAAATATATTTTCGAGCCGCTATTAGTTACCGGCAAATAAAAGATTGCAAAAACTATTCAAATAGAGTTCCTTTGTCAAGTGGATTTTCACATTAGATGATTTTTTTTGATGTTAAAAAAAATCCCGATTTCTTTTTAAGATAACCGGGATTTTATTTCATCAAGTATAATTCATATCAAATAAACAACGGAGCCAGCACCAGTGTTAGTGTTGCAAGCAATTTAATCAATACATGCAGCGATGGACCTGCGGTATCTTTAAATGGGTCACCCACAGTATCGCCGACGACAGAAGCTTTATGAGGGTCAGATTTTTTTCCGCCGTATGCGCCGGTCTCTATGAATTTTTTAGCGTTGTCCCATGCGCCTCCGCCGTTATTCATAAACAACGCGAACAAGATCCCCGTGATTGTTCCGACCATTAAATATCCGCCGATAACTTCAGCTCCCAGAGCACCGGTTGGATTATTTATTCCGCCTCCTAAGTAATAAACCCATTTGAAAACTAATCCAACTCCGATTGTCATTCCGACAACAAGCAATCCGGGTACAACCATTTTCCTAAGCGCGGCTTTTGTTGCGATATCAACACACTGACCGTAATCAGGCTTTGAAGTGCCCTGCATAATTCCCGGGTTATTTTTGAATTGCTCTCTAACATTATTTATAATCGAGTAAGCAGCTTTACCAACCGCTTTAATTGCGAAGGATGAAAAAAGAATCACAAGCATCGCACCTAAAAGCGCTCCAACAAAAACTTCCGGCTTATCAAGATTTATTACACCCTGAAAAGAAGGCATATAATTTTTCACTTCATCAATATATGCTCCGAATAAAAGGAACGCCGCTAACGCCGCCGAACCAACCGCGTAGCCTTTTGTTAAAGCTTTGGTAGTATTTCCAACCGCGTCAAGCCTGTCGGTTTTTATTCTTACAGACTCTTCCTGCTGGCTCATCTCTATTATACCGCCTGCATTATCTGTGATTGGACCAAATGTATCCATTGCTAAAATGTAAGCGGCAGAGCCGAGCATTCCCATCGTTGCAACGGCAGTTCCGAAAAGACCGGCGTCATGCAGTCCTGTGGCTTGTCCGATAAAATATGTGCTTACGATTCCGGCACCAATCACTATCGCGGGGAATCCGGTTGATTCCATTCCAATCGCGAGACCGGCAATAATATTTGTCGCTGGTCCGGTTTGAGATGCATCAGCAATATATTTAACAGGCCTGTATTTATATTCCGTGTAATACTGAGTTAGATAAACGAAGGCTAATGAAATTAGAACTCCAATTGCGCCGCAGAAGAAAAAGTTTAGATAATGTGAACCCAGCAGCCATTTTGAAGCGATAAAAAATCCTACGGTAGCAAGTGACGCTGTAACATAAAATCCTCTGTTAAGCGCCTGCATAGGATCTTCTTTTTCGTTCGTTCTAACAATAATAACGCCGACTATAGAAGCAAGGATTCCGAACGCGCGCGCTACAAGCGGGAATAATAAAACTCCTAACAGCGTCAGACCTTCGTTATTCATCGAAGCGATATTTGCCTTGTACAAGGTTGCGGCTAAAATCATAGCACCGATATTTTCCGCCGCTGTCGACTCGAATAAATCCGCACCACGACCGGCGCAGTCGCCCACATTATCTCCGACAAGATCTGCGATAACTGCGGGGTTGCGCGGATCATCTTCAGGAATTCCAGCTTCTACCTTGCCGACTAAATCAGCGCCGACATCAGCTGCCTTTGTATAAATTCCTCCGCCAAGCTGTGCAAACAATGCGACAAAGCTTGCGCCGAATCCATAACCGACAATCATTAATGGAATTTTTGTTACATCTTGCGTTACGCCTGAAACTTTAACGAGAGTAAACAGCCCGGCAACACCGAGAAGACTCATTGCGACAACAAAAAATCCCGAAACAGCACCGCCGCGTAATGCGGTTTGCAAAGCGCCGTTCATTCCTTTGATAGCTGCGGAAGCGGTTCTAATGTTAGATCTGATCGCGACCCACATTCCCATATATCCGGCAGCCACAGAACAAAGTGCGCCGAATATAAATGAAATTGTTGTCCATAAAGCAAGCTCGCTTGGACCCGCAGGATCATTTGCGGTAGGCGTTCTAAAAACAGCATACATTATATAAATAAATGCTGCCAGCGCGATCGCAAGATAAAGTATGGTTTTATTTTGGCGTCGTAAAAATGCTTCGGCTCCTTCCTTTATTGCGTTGGAGATCTCCTGCATTTTTTCGCTTCCCGTATCGCGTTTAAGAACATTTCGGATAAGCCAAACGGCAAACAATAGTCCGATTATACTAATGGCAAAAATTAACTGAAGTTCCATTTATCACCTATAGTTTAGTTTGAATAAGATAGTTATGAAATTACATTATCAAAAGTTTGCATCGATTTTTATGAAATAGAAAATGAAAAGCTAATTTTAAGAAGGAAATTTTTATAAGTTCAGCTGCGTTAATCATAATAAAGCTGTAGTCAAAAATCCTTTAGAATTTTAATTTTACAATGATAAAATAATACCCAGTTTTTATTCCGCCAAATTAATTTTTAGGCTTTTTTCGTTAAATTAATATTCCTCCAACTAAATAAATTGCGGATTATAGATCAAACCACTTATTTCCGAAAGCTCTTCTATGAAAGTACCTTTTTTATTACGGAAATTACATCAATAAGATTAACAGCTTCAAAATCCGGTACTGCTGAAATATTTTTTGGCAGCGGTTTCCTTGTTTTTCCGGTATAAATTAGAATACCTTTTCCGCCGGCATTTTGGGCTCCGATAATATCTGTTTCAATATCATCTCCGATCATAAAAAATTTAGAATTTTTATTGAAGCCTAATTTAGTTAACGCAGCTTGAAAATAAACCGGTGATGGCTTTCCAATTAAGATAGAATTTTTTGAAGCTGCAAATTCAATTGCGGCTATAAAAGCGCCGGCATCCAGCGAAATATCTTTTCCTGGCGGTGTCCAAAATTTATTTTTTTGCATCGCAATAATCTCAGCGCCGCTCAGAACTTTTCTTAAAATATCATTTAAGATTTCATAAGACCACTCTTCGCCTAAATCGCCTATCAGAACTGCGGAAGGACTTTCGTCATCTATGAAATCTTCAAATAATTTTTTTATTCGATCGCCGCAATAAACTGAAAACTTCTTTTGAGAATTGGATACAAAGTTTAATGCGGCGTCCACAGTCGTCATTACAGGTATCTTTAGATTGATGTTATGTTCCGCAAAGAATTTTCTCACATCATCAGATGAAGATAATGTTGAGTTGCTTAAAATTATCGAAGGAATTTTTTCGTCAGTTAGAAATTGAAGAAATTCATTTACATGTCCGGCTGGTTTATCGCCGATTCTTAAAACGCCGTCGAGATCAATTAGAACGGGAATGGTACGTTTTAAATTCATAAATGAAAACAAAATTGTTGGGCAATATAAAGGGCGATTCGTAAATCGCCCTAATAAAATTTAAGCTTTCACTTCGGCTAAAACAGGGAACTTCAGCTGCGCTAGTTCAAATGCGCCGAAGAATATTCCTGCATAGAACAAATCGCCAATCGCGGTGTAGCCGAAAAATGGAATTGCAGCGGTAAAGCATTCTGCTAATCCCGTAAGGCTTAAGGGATACATTCCGCCTGAAATCCAGACTGCAAAATTTGTTATTGCAAAAAATAAAACCGAAGATGAAACGGAAGCGAGAAAAATATTCGATATTTTCTTGCTTCTTCTCAATGAAAATCCAATCATTACGATTAAGGCAAAGCTTAAGTAAACCGCCCACATTGTTGAATGGAATCCGAGAATTAAATCCGAAAGCAGCATCGCCGCAAAAGGAATTATGAAAGCAATTTTTTTATTTGAAAAATATGCTCCTCCGAATAATGCCATTGCCGCGACCGATGTAAAGTTCGGGTAATGCGGTACTAGCCGCAGCACAGCAGCTGCAAGCACCATTACGGTTACCGTGAGAAAGCGCGGATTTACAAACTGTTTATTCATTATATACTCCTTAATTTATTTTCTTTACGTTAGAAAGACATTTCAAACATTCATAAATAACTTATTTAATTCTAATAAAAAATTAAAAGAATTTCATGACCAATCCAAATTGACTTATTCTTAATCAAAGTTTAGTCTAAACCCGGCATAACCGGAAAGTCCCGGCGTACCGTAGCCGAAAATCTCCTCGTAATATTTATTAAATAGATTATTAACTCTACCATAGATTTCAATCAAATTTGAAAATTTATATGAAGCCGATAAATTTACTAGTGTATAGCCGCCAAGCGTTATGCGGTAGCTTGTATAAGGGAAAAAATTAGCGAAATATTTGTCGTCTCTTTTTCCAACATACAAAATTTCGGTTCCAAAGTTAATCTTTTCCGTTGCATCATAATTCAGGTTAACACTGAACTTATTTTCCGGTCTTCTCAGCAAAGGAAGATTATAATCCGGCGATCCGGCACTTTTATCTTTTGTCTTTGTTAAAGTGTAATTGACTGAAATACTAATCCCGTTTATCTTTTTTAACGACAAGTAAAATTCCACGCCGTTCGATACCGCTTTGTTAATATTTATTTCCTTAAAACTGCTGTCTGAGCCGAAGAGATCATTATAATTCGTGCTGAAATAATTTAAACCTGCCGTTAGGTTTTGGCGGAAAAAATACTGTTCAATGCCTGCGTCCCAGCCGATGCTTTTTTCCGGCTTTAAATTTAAGTTTCCAGTCTGAGGATCATAAAGATCAAAAAGGGACGGAGATTTAAAAGCCGTACCAATTGTTGCTTTAATTTTCGTACCGGTTTCCTGGATTAAGAAAGCGGGAGCAAACCTATAAGTAACAATAGAGCCGAACCGGTCGTGATTGTCATATCGTAAACCAAGAGACGCGAAAAAATAATTTTTAATATTGATTTGATCTTGAATGTAAGCGCCAGTTGTTGAAGACTGGCTTAAAGGGAACCTGCTGTCATATTCAAATCCGTATGTGTTGGAAAAATAATCCGAGCTCGCATTTTCCTTTTCGGCATCAACGCCAAAAGTTATTAGATTATTTTCAATAAGTGCGAGATTATTCTGCCATTCAAGCATAACTCTATTTCCGTCGTAAATACTTGAAGATGAAGTAGGATTGTAAATGGAAGTAGAATCATATTTATATTCTCTTACATTTCTGAAATAAGAAATTCCGTAGATTTGGTCCCACCTGCCGCCGAGAAGTGAAAGTTTTCCCTTGACTTTATAAGAAGATTCTTCAAGATTATAAATATAACTCGGGTCATCGCCATATGGTCCGCCGTTTTGATCCAGGCCTGTATTAGCTTTTGCAAATCTATAATAAAAATTAAGTCCGAAATTATCACTAAAATTATATCCAAGCCTTGACGAGATATTATAATTCGTCGTGCCGTCCTTCTCCGTATTATTATAAATTTGGGAAGCTGAAGAAAAGCCGTCACTTCTAAATTTGCTTGCTGTAATTGAGTAATTAAAATCATTTATGCTTCCGTTCAATCCCGCCAAACCTTTATATGTATTATAAGATCCGCCTTCGCCTGAAATAAAAAATTTCGGACTTCCATATCCTTGTTTTGTAATTATATTTATTACTCCCGCAAGCGCGTTGGAGCCGTATAAAGTACTTTGGGGTCCGCGAAGAATTTCTATTCGCTGAATATTGTCGGATGGAAGCTCGGCAAAATCAAAAGTGTTGGAAGGATCATTGGGCATGTTAACCGGCACGCCGTCAATTAAGATCTGCGTATCTCCCGGACCTGACCCTCTTAAATAAACATAAGATAAAGAGCCAGGCGCTCCTTGCTGGGAAAAGCTCAATCCATATTGACTCTTCAATAAATCAAATACGGTTTCATCCGGCTTATCTGCAATTTCCAAAGAATCAATTACGGATATGGAACTTGCCGCCTCAATCTCCGGTAAATTTGTCTTGGTAGCTGTTACTACAATTTCAGAAAGGCGGAAAATTTTTGAAGTATCGGTCTGTTGTGAGAAAGAAAGATTTGTAAAAAAAAGAATGACAATTGCCAGAGGCAAAAAGAATTTTTTGTTATACATTGAAGTTACTCCTGATAAAAACGATTATGGTTGTAACTTCGTGGGGAGATAAAAGAAAACGCAAACCAAAGCAGGTTGGAAATTTTCTTTAATCTAACCTCGCCCGCGAAGGTTGATTATAATTATTCTACGGCAGGTCTCCTGGCTGAAAACAAATTATTCTTCCAATGCAATTTGTTTATCACAGTTGCGCGTCAGTTCCGGAATTTTCCATCTTAAATAGAATCACCGGATTCCCTATAATTCCCGTTATCCCGAATAATTCGGGACCGGGACACCGTAAAAATTTTTTAAGAACTGCCGGAAGATACAAAAAAAAATTCTAAATCAAATTTCTTAACCGATTTGCCTTCATTTTTCTGCAACTTAATATTTCAATAACCTTCAGTTAATATTTTCTTAATAGTGCTGCTTTACTTTTACGGCGAAAGTTAAATTAGTATGAAAAAGAAAATTCTATTTATCTGCGGCTCGTTGAACCAAACAACCATAATGCACCGGATTTCAAAACACCTGGCTGATTATGACTGCTTTTTTACGCCGTATTATGCCGATGGGTTCTTAAAATTTCTTGCCGGTAACGGACTATTAAACTTCTCAATCCTCGGCGGCGTATTCTTCAAAAAAACTTTTGAATATCTCAATGCAAATTATCTTAAGATTGATTTGCGCGGTTCTTCAAATGATTACGATTTAGTATTTACCTGCAGCGATCTGGTTATTCAAAAAAATATCCGCGGTAAAAAAATTATTCTCGTCCAGGAAGGAATGACCGATCCTGAAAATATCTTTTACTGGCTTGTGAAAATCTTAAGGCTGCCGCGCTATTTGGCAAGCACCTCAACTACAGGCTTATCTAACTCTTATGATTACTTCTGCGTGGCTTCCGAAGGATATAAAAATTTCTTCATAAAAAAAGGCGTTATGCAGGAAAAAATTATAGCTACCGGTCTGCCGAACTTTGATGACTGCCGGAGCTTTTTGAACAATAGTTTTCCTCACAAAGATTTTGTTCTTGCCGCGACTTCCGACGCGAGAGAAACATTTAAATATGAAAATCGAAAAAGATTCATTCTTAACGCTTTAAAAATTGCAAACGGCAGAAAATTAATTTTTAAGCTTCATCCGAATGAGAAATTTAAGCGCGCCATTGCGGAAATTAAAAAGCTTGCTCCGTCC